>JADMIO011409290.1_pt1 | contig 57025 bp, 45 predicted proteins | sample 8958161 | NCBI WGS metagenome assembly JADMIO01 (sample SAMN16585339, study PRJNA669376) | soil metagenome | isolation source: Crop rotation soil | place: USA: Cullars Rotation, Alabama | collected 2011 | reverse complement strand
GGGGTCAGAGTACTGGGGTCAGAGTACTGGGGTCAGAGTACTGGGGTCAGAGTACGCGTACTCTGACCCCAGTACTCTGACCCCGCTACTCTGACCCCAGTACTCTGACCCCGCTTTTACCTAGCACCGGCCTCGCGCTTCACCGCACGCACGAGATTGCGCCGCGCGTATTCGCCGCCCGATGCATAGGCAGACGCGGCCTCGCCACCCAGTACGCGCCGGACGATCTCGCGTTCGCTCCATCCCTCGCCCAGGCGGCGTCGAATCTCGCCCACGGTTTCGGTGAGCCACTCCGCCTTGGCGATGAGCGCCTGCACGGGTCCATCCACCGGGCCACGATGGGCGTCGAACATGCGCCGCGGCTCGAGGGCGGCTGCAATGCGAAGACTCTCGATCGTCTTCGACGGCTCTTCCACCGCGTGCATGATGCTCGCGCGCACGCCAAGCCAGAGGTCGGCCGAAAAAAGCGTGGCGGTGCGAGCGTCCCACACCACGTGGTGATCGAACGAGTGGCCCGGCGTATGGAGTGGTTGCAACTCCTCCGGATCGAGCGGCTGAATCGGTGACCGGAGGGGTAGGGGATGACCCCACACCACGTGGCGGTACGGGCGTATGGGCGGCCGGCGTCGCAGCACTTCCTCGGTGTCCGCGCGAACCCAAATGGGAATGCCGCGCGACGCGAGCAGCTCCACGTTGCCGGCATGATCCTCATGCCAGTGCGTGACGATCACGCCCCGCACTCCGAGCGTGGACACGGCGGCTTCGAGCGACCGCCGGGCGCGGTGAAAGCCCGTGTCGACGAGAATGCCGCGCACGAGGTAGGCGCTGACATCCATGCCCGCCATCCTGCTTCCGGCGCTTTTCATGCGAAGTCGAACGACGTCGTCGAACCGCTCCAGCTCCAGGCTCACGCGTGCGCCTCATTCGTTTGCGGCTGGCGGGTCCGCACGGTACCTTGAGCAAGCGACGGCGCCCGGCTCACACGGCCGGGCGCTCCAGTTTTTATCGTTCCGCGCCTGGGCGTATATGATCGAAGCATTGAAGCAAAAGCTTGGCGAAGAGGCCGAAAAACTACAGCACGAGCTCAACGTCACCCTTCCGCAGGAGATCCGGAAGGCGGTGGAGCTCGGCGACTTGCGCGAGAACAGCGAATACAAGGCCGCCCTCGAACGCCAGCAATTCGTCCAGGCCCGGCTCGGACAGTTGCACCAACGGCTCAGCAAGCTCTCGTCGATCGACCCGTCGCAGATCCCCACGGATCGCGTCGGCCTGGGGTCCAAGGTCGTGGTTGCCGACGAGAAGACCGGCGCCCGCGAGACGTACCATCTCGTGTTCGGCGACGCGCTCGAGTATGAGGAGGGCCACGTCACGATGGCGTCCCCGATCGGTCGCGCGCTGGTGGGCAAAGCGGTGGGCGAGATCGCCTACCTCAGGCTTCCCACCATCCTCCGCCAGCTCAAGATCGTGGAGCTGACGACGATCCACGAGGCGAAGACCGACGATCTGTAGGGCGCTCAGCCCGCCCGCGCGTACATCTCCACGATCGGCGACCGGCGCGGCACCTGGAAGGTGCGAATCACCCGCTCGAAACGCTCGAAGAGTTCCGGATCGAACGCGCGCCCGGCGTCCTTGGCCATCATCGCGAGCGCTTTTTCGCGCGGATAGCCGGCGCGATAGGGCCGGTCCGTCGTCAACGCGTCGAAGACGTCGGCCACACAGGTGATTCGCGCGCTCAGGTGGATGTTCTCGCCGGCGAGCTTGTCGGGATAGCCGGTGCCGTCCCAGCGCTCGTGGTGGCCGCGCACCATCGGCAGGATGTCCCACGGGAACTCGATGTCGCGCAAGAGGTCGCTGCCGGCCGGCGCATGCTTCTCCATGATCAGACGCTCTTCCGGCGTGAGCGGACCGGCCTTGTTCAAGATCTCTGACGGCACCACGATCTTGCCCACGTCGTGCAGCACGGCGCCGATCCGGAACCAGAACATCGTGATCTCGTCGTAGCCCACGTCGCGCGCCAGCGCGCAGGCGTAGTCCGCCACGCGCTCGCAGTGGCCGAGCGTGTACGCGTCCTTCGATTCGATGGTGTGCGCCCAGTTGCGCACCAGATCGTAGAACCGGCTCTCCAGCCGGTCCACCCGCCGCGCCAGGTCAGCGAGATTCCGCTCCGCGCGCAGCTTCGTGAACAGCCTGTGGGACAAGCTCAGCGCCTGAAGCGTGTCGCGGTTGCGGCCGAGTCGTTCATACAGCTCTGCCTGTTCGCGCGCCGTCTCCGCCGCGAGCAGCAGATCTTCACGGCGCATCGCGTTCTCATACGCTTCCGCCAGTCTCGCCTCGGACAGCGTGAGATCGCCGCGCACGCGCGCGATGATGCCGATGTGCTTGTAGGTCTCGCCGAGCACGCGCTGATCGTCTGCCGCCTCTGCCTGCGCGAGGACGGTATGCGTCATGGACTCCGCCAGCGCCACGTTCCCCTGCGCCAGCCACATGTCGGTGAGATTCACCTCCACCATCAGCTTGGTGCGCTCGTCTCCAGTTCGGTCGCAGTGGTCGAGCGCCTCGCGGTACGTCGCGTGGGCCTCGGACCATCGCTCGAGGTGCGTGTACGCCATGCCCATGTTGTTGAGCACGAGCCCGATGTACGGATCCACCCCGCCGAGCGCGCGGTAGGTGCGCAGGCTGGCTTCGTAATAGACGAGCGCGGCTTCGACGTCACCGCGCATGTTGGCGATGATGCCGAGGTTCTGCGCGATCATGGCCTGCAGGCGTTCATCGCTGGCGCGTTCGGCTACGGCGCGCGCGTCCTTGTACAGCGCTTCCGCGCCCTCGAGATCGCCGCGCTGCCAGTAGGCGGCGGCCGTGAGGTTCATGGCGTGAGCGACCCCCGAGTCCTCACCCAGCGCTTCCGATACCGCCTGCGCGGCGCAGGCGCAGTCGAGGCCCGCCTCGAAATTCCCCTCGTCCATGTACGTGCGCGCGATGCGCCGCAGAATTGCCGATGCGGCCGTGCCCTCGCCCTCGCGCAGCATGTACAGCACGCTCTCGTACCGCCGGCGCGACATCTCACGCTGGCCCGAGCGCTCGGAGCGCTGTGCCTCGTCGAGCAGCGCCGTGAGCGCGGGCGTCACGGGAGGAAAGCCCACGGGCGACGTCATTCGGTAGGCGGCACGAGCCGCGGCGCCATGCGCTTGGCGAGCGTGGGGCGCGAGATGCCGAGCATTCGCGCCGCCGCCGCCTGATTGCCGCCGGTGATGCGCAGCGTGATGGCCACCGCCTCACGCTCGATCTCCTCCATCGACTTGCCCTGCACCGGAATCTTGATCTCGTTCGCGCCGTCGCCCGACGTCCTCACGGAGCGGCGCTGAATCATGAGGTGCTCGGCCGACACCTCCTGGCCGTCGCCGCTGAGGATGGCCGCGCGCTCGACGACGTTCTTCAGCTCGCGGACATTGCCCGGCCAACGATGCACCTGAAGCGCCGCCAGTGCGTCCGGCGTAAAGTGCTTGGGACGCTGATGCTCCCGCACCTGCTCATCGAGAAAACGCTGTGCAAGCCCTGGGACGTCGCCCATGCGGCTGCGGAGCGGCGGCAGCGTGATCGCGAAGACGTTGAGGCGATAGTAGAGGTCCTCGCGGAACTCACCGCTGCCCACGACCTGCTCGAGCAGGGGACCGGCCGCGGCAATGATGCGGCATTCGATGGAGAATTCCTCGAGCCCGCCGATGCGGCGCACGAGACGCGACTCGAGCGCGCGCAGCAGCTTGGGCTGGAGCGCGCGCGGCAGGTGGTGCACCTCGTCGAGCAGAATGGTGCCCGACGCCGCCAGCTCGAGCAGCCCGCGCTTGAGCGCGACTGCTCCCGTAAACGCGCCCTTCTCGTGCCCGAACAGCTCCGACTCGAGCAGCGACTCCGGAATCGCCGCGCAATTGATGGCGACGAACGGCTCGCTCGCCGTGGCGCTGGCGTAGTGAATGCCGCGCGCGAAGAGCTCCTTCCCGGTGCCGGTCTCACCGATGAGCAGCACCGTGGTGCGGCGCGTGCTCGCTACGCGCGACGCCAAACCAATCGCGTCGCGCAGCGGCTGACTATCGCCGAGGATGTTCTGAAAGCCGAAGGCGGACGTGGAGTCCGTCGCGGCGGGAATGCTCACATCGGCGTGAGCCACACAGAACCTCGTGCACCGGAGGGAAAACGACGACAGGAAGGAACTGCAAACGGCGGCTTACGCCGCCGTGCGTCCGCCATCGGCCAGCCGCGCTTGAACGCGGTCCACCCAGTGGCGTGCGCCAATCCGCTCGAAGGCATCGAGCGCTGTATTCCAGACGGCCCGGGCGGTCATTTCGTCACCGGTGTGGGCCACCGCAAGCCCAAACTCGTAAAGCACTTCCGCGCCCAACAATGCGTCTTCGGCCACCGCGCTCAGCGTGAGCGCGATCTGGAGGGTCTCCACCGCGGAAACCGCGTCGCCGCCCTGGCGCTCGCAGGCCCCCCGCAGCTTGAGGGCGGCGGCGCGCCGCAGATCGTCTCCGCGTTCCACCGCGACGTTCAGCGCACGCGTGACAGACTCGTGCGCGGCGCCCAGGTCGCCCTGCATCAACCGCAGCTCGGCCCTGTTCTCCTCGATGACCCCCTCGGCGAGCAGGTTGCCGCGCTCGCGGGCCAGGTGAAGTGCGCGGTCGTAGACGTTTTGCGCCTCGTTGAGATCACCGTCCCGTGCGTGGGCGATGCCCATGTTGTTGAGGACCCAGATCATGCCCTGCGTGTCGCTCACCGACTCGAAGGTGAGCAGCGCGCGAAAGTAATGATCGAGCGCCGAAGCCGCCTGGCCGCGAATGTCGGCGAGGATGCCAAGGTTCTGCTGGATCATGCCAAGCAGCCGCGTTTCGCCGCAGCGATCGGCGATGCCGGCGGCGCCGCGATACAACTGCTGCGCGCCCTCGAGGTCGCCACGGCGCTGCGCCATCGCGCCCAGACAGTTCAGCGCGTGCGCGCGGCCCGGGTCGTAGTTGAGCGTGGTGGATATGCGCAGGCTGCGCTCGTAGAGCGGCTGGGCGCGTGAGGTGAGTCCGCGATGCAGCAGCACCGAGCCCTGCCAGCGGAGCACGTCGGCAAGCAATGGCGTCTCCTCGTCGCTGCCCAGTAGCGCGATTGCTTCGTGATTCCACTCGATCGCGTCATCGGGCGCGTCGCCGAAGCCGGCGGCCCGCGCGAGCTCGGCGAGCCGTCGTGCTTCGACGGTCGCCGGCCTGCGTCGCGGAGTGGTGTTGGTTGTATTCTCGGTCACGAGACGCGCCCTGAGAGCGCGATTCCTACCAGGTGCAGCCGTGCTACCCGGCCGGGGGCGGCGGCAGCGCGCGCCCCCAGGCCGTCGTGCGGCGTCGCTCTACTGCTCCTCGCACCCGGTGGCAACCAGGTATCCGGAAAAGTGCGTGACGGTGAACACGCCCAGGAGCGGCGCGAGCGTCACCTGCAGGTTGAGCAGCTCGGAGACCTTCGCCGTACCGGTCTTCGGATCGATGTCACCCGTGCTCTTGAAGTAGCCGCCCTTGAACAGCGACAGATTCAGGCCCTGCGTCTTCGTCTTCGACATGTCCTGCGTCACGACGAGCGGCAGCAGGAACTTGGTGCCCGCGGGCTCGAACTCGTACGCAACGGCGGAACCGGCGAGTGCCGTGACGGTAATCGTCATCGACTTGGTGACCGCGAGCGGCGGCACCACGACGGTCAGGCCAGCGCCCGGAAGCGTGATCGTTCCACCGAGCAAGCCGATGGCTTTCGACACGCGAATGGGGGACGCGAGCGGCGTGTTGCGCTGCAGCGTTCTGACGGTGACGGGATTGCTCAGCAGCGTCGCTGAGGGTTCCGGCGTCGGCTTCGAGCGCACGGCCGGGCTGATCGGGTTGTCGCTTCCGCAGGCGGAGGCGACCACGGCGACAGTCGCGACGGCGATGAGGCTCAGGCGGCGGGTGATGCGCATGGCAATGAATCCTGAAAGGGGAGAATCGATCGGCAGGGTGCTACGGTCGAGCCCGACTAAGGCACTCCCCATGCCACGGCGTAAGACATTGTATTACTTGGTCTTAGATTTTCCGCCTTTCGACGACAGCAAAAATTCTTGCTCGTTGTCGTGATTCCCCAGCAAAAATTCTTTACCCAACCGACCCGGTCAGCTTCCCAGGATTCGGCTCACTTCACGGTCGTACGCGGCGACCTCGGCGTCGATTCGCGCACCGTTCCAACCCAGCAACTGCCCCATTTCCGCGGCGACAACAGGCGCCAACGCGCGGGCATGATCAGCGGTGTGGACAGCAAGTCGCGTGCGACGAATGAGAAAGTCGCCGGGGGAGCATGCCATTTCTTTAAGTACAGCGTGACGTAGCTCACCAAGGGTGATCGAGCGGCCGACAGGCTCCGCGCCATCGCGCGACGCGATCACGAACGCCCACACGTCGCGCCAGGCACTTCCATAAAACGACACGAGGTGGCGCGCGCGCGCCGGATCGCGAACCACGGATTGTGCCGTCGCCACTTCGGTCTCGAACGTCGCCATGCGTCCGCCGAACAAAGGCTCATCCTTGGTGCGCGTTGCGATCGGCGGGCGACCGAGCCGCTTCACGACGAGGTCGACCACTTCGGCCGCCATGACGCGATACGTCGTGAGCTTACCACCCGTGATGGAGATCAAGCCGTGCTCGCTGACGGTGATGTCGTGCTCGCGCGTGGCGGCGCGCGGCGTCGCATCGTCCGTCGGCACGAGCGGGCGAATACCAGCCCACGCGCTGATCACGTCGCCCGTCGTGAGCCGCGCGGTGGGGAAAAAAGAATTCGCCGCGCTCAGCAAATACGTGACGTCGTCGGCCGAGGCGCGAACGTCGTCGGGCGCTTCGGTGGTGAACGTGTCCGTGGTGCCGATGATCGTATGCTCGCCTGACGGCAGGACGAACAACACACGACCGTCCGTTGGCGAGAGCAGTGTGATCGCGCCCACGTTGCCGACCCGCGTGCGCTCGACGACGATGTGCGCGCCCTTGCTGCCGCGTACGGCGGGGCGCGTGGCGTGGTCGAGCCCGCGCAGACGGTCGCTCCACGGTCCGGTGGCGTTCACGACGACGCTGGCCCGGACCTCGATCGGGCGCGCGCCGTCGGCGAGCCGGTCGACCACCACCGCGCCTCGCACGATTCCTCTGTCCACGCGAAGCTCGCGCGCCTCGACATGGTTGAGCGTGACTGCCCGCGCCGCGCGCGCGTCGAGCGCGTTCGCCAGCGTGAGCCTGGCGTCGTCGGTTGACGCGTCGTAGTACATCGCGCCGCCCCGCAAGCCGTCGCGAAGCAGATTGGGCTCACGCTCCTGCACGCCGCCGGCGCTCAAGCGCCGATGGCGGCCCACGTTGCGAAACATTGCCAGCGCGTCGTAGAGCAAGAGGCCGGCGCCCAGCTTCCAGCGGGGAATGCGCGCGCCGGCGTACACCGGCCACGTGAAGGCGAGCGGGCGCACGAGATGGCGCGCCAGCCTCAGCAATCGCCGGCGCTCGGCGCTCGACTCGAACACGAGCCGCAGGTGTCCGTGCTCGAGATAGCGCACGCCGCCGTGAATCAATCGCGACGATCGGCTCGACGTGCCGCTGGCGAAGTCGTCCTTCTCGACCAGCGCGACGTCGAGACCGCGCAGCGCCGCGTCGCGTGCGATGCCGCAACCGGTGATGCCGCCGCCGATCACCAGCAGATCGAAGGACCGTTCACCGAGCGCCTTGAGGTCGGCGGCGCGGGGGTGATGCGCGGTGGGCGTGTGCACGCAGCGAAGCTACAACGCCGCGCCGCCTCTGCCGACCCCATCCCGCCGATCGTCAGCCCTGCGTACCTTCCGCCATGCCCTCACTCGGGACTCCGGGCCGCCGCGTCGCCATCGTTGCTGGCGTCCGCACGCCATTCGCGCGGGCCGGCACGGCGCTCAAGGACCTCTCCGCCATCGACCTCGGCAAACGGTGTGTGGCCGAGCTGATTCAGCGAACGGAGCTGGACGGCAATCTCGTCGAGGCTGTGGTATACGGAACGGTGGTGCCGTCCGTGCTCGCGCCGAACATCGCGCGCGAGGTGTCGCTCATGCCGATGCTTCCGCGCGGCTGTCAGGCGTACACCGTCAGTCGCGCCTGCGCGTCGGCCAACCAGGCCATCACCGACGCCGCCGACCAGATTCTGCTGGGCCATCACGACGTGGTCATCGCCGGCGGCGCCGAGTCGCTCTCCACGGTGCCGGTGCTCCATTCGCGGTCGATGGCCGACAAGTTGGTGGCGTTCTCACGCGCCAAGTCGCCGGCGCAGCAGGTGAGAATTCTCGGGTCGCTGCGGCCGCGCGATCTGGTGCCGATCACGCCCGCCATCGCCGAGCCGTCAACCGGCGAAACGATGGGCCAGTCGGCCGAGAAGATGGCCAAGATCAACCATATCTCGCGGGAAGATCAGGATCAGTTCGCGCTCCGGTCGCATCGCATGGCCGCGGTGGGCACCGACGACGGGCGTCTCACCAGCGAGATCGCGCCGGTGTTTCCGCCGCCGCGGTACGAGCCCGCGCTCACGAGCGACAACGGCATTCGCACCGACACATCCATCGAGCAGCTGCGCGCGCTCAAGCCGGTCTTCGACCGGAAGTACGGCACGGTGACGGCGGGCAACGCGTCGCCGCTCACCGACGGGGCGAGCGCGGTGTTGCTGATGAGCGAGGAGCGCGCCGGCACGCTCGGCTATTCGCCGCTCGCGTACATCAGGTCGTATGCGTACGCGGCACTCGATCCCGGTGAGCAATTGCTCATGGGCCCTGTGCTCGCCGCGCCGCTCGCGCTCCAGCGGGCCGGCCTCACGCTCGCCGACATGGACCTCATCGAGATGCACGAAGCCTTCGCCGCGCAGGTGCTCTGCAACCTGAAGGGATTCGAATCGCGCGAGTGGGCGGCGCGCGCGGGGTTCACCGAACCGCTCGGCGAGGTGGATCGCGCGAAGCTGAACGTGATGGGCGGATCGATCGCCATCGGGCATCCCTTCGGCGCCACGGGTGGTCGCATTCTCACGACGCTCGCCAATGGGTTGTTCCGCCGTGGCGGTCAGTTCGGGTTGATGACGGTGTGCGCCGCGGGCGGCATGGGGCACGCCATGGTTCTGGAGCGGTGGTGAGCGCCGCGCCCGCCGCCACCAGAGTGCTCGACGCCGTCATCGAGCACGGCGTTCTCTTCGTTACCATCGATGTGCCGGGCGAGCCGGTGAACACGCTCAGCCCCGCGCTGGTCGACGAGTTCGAGCAGGTGTTCGCCCAGGTGGATTCCGATCCGCTCATTCGCGCCGCGGTGCTCATCTCCGGCAAATCGGACAGCTTCATCGCCGGCGCGGACATCGAGCAGTTCCGCGCCTTCCGCGTGGCCGCCGACGCCGAACGGGTGAGCCGCCTCGGCCAGGATTTGCTGACGCGCCTGGAGCGCCTGCGCGCGCCGTTCGTGGCGGCGATCCACGGCGCGTGTCTCGGCGGCGGTCTCGAGGTCGCGCTGGCCTGTCGCTACCGCGTGTGCACGGACCATCCCAAGACGGTGCTCGCGCTGCCCGAAGTGCAGCTCGGGGTGATTCCCGGCATGGGGGGGACGCAGCGCTTGCGTCGTCGCGTCGGGCTACAGGCGGCGCTGGACATGATTCTCACCGGCCGCAACGTCCGGGCGAAGCGCGCGCTGCAGATGGGACTCGTCGAGGAGATGGTGCATCCGTCGATCCTGCGCGAGGTGGCCGGAGAGCGCGCGCTCGCCATCGCGGACGGAACCCTTCGCCCGCCGTCGCCCAAGGGGCGTGGGCCCACGGGACTTCTGCTCGAGCACAATCCCTTCGGCCGCTCGGTGGTCTTCAAGAAGGCGCGCGAGAGTGTTCTCGAAAAAACGCACGGGCATTATCCCGCGCCGCTCGCCGCGCTCGACGCGGTGCGTGCCGGCTACGAGCAGGGTTTCGAAGGCGGGCTGCGCGAAGAGTCGCGGTTGTTCGGCGAGATGGCGATGACGGATGTGTCACGCCAGCTCGTGTTCCTCTTCTTCGCGAGCAACGCGCTAAAGAAGGATCCGGGCGTCAGTGAGCCCGCTCCGCGTCCGGATCCGGTGGACCGCATCGGCGTCCTCGGCGCGGGGTTCATGGGCGCGGGCATCGCGTCGATCGCCGCGCAGCAGAACACGCTCGTCCGCATCAAGGACATGGATCACGCGCGCATCGGCAAGGGTCTCGCGTCCGTGCGCTCCGTGCTGCAGGAACGCCTGGTGAAGCGGCAGATCACGCGCCAGCAGCTCGACGATCAGATGATGCTCGTGAGCGGCACCACCGACTACTCGGGCTTTGGCGCCGTCGACCTCGTGGTCGAAGCGGTGTTCGAGGATGTCGCGCTCAAGCATCGCGTGCTGCAGGAGGTGGAGCCCGCGCTGCGCGACGATGCGGTGTACGCGTCGAACACGAGCACCATTCCCATCTCGACCATCGCCAGCGCGGCGACGCGTCCCGAACGCGTGCTCGGCATGCACTTCTTCTCGCCGGTGCACAAGATGCCGCTGCTCGAGGTCATCGTGACGCCATCGACGGCGCGCGAAGCGACGGTCACCGCGGTGGCGTACGGCAAGAAGCTGGGCAAGACGGTGATCGTCGTGAACGACGGTCCCGGCTTCTACACAACGCGCACGCTCTCCGCGTACATGAACGAGGCCGGGCATCTGCTCGATGAAGGCGCGTCGATCGAAGCGCTCGACAAGGCGCTCGTCGATTTCGGTTTTCCGGTGGGCCCCATCACGCTGCTCGACGAAGTGGGCATCGACGTGGGCGGCAAGGTGGGTCTCGTGCTCGCGGAAGCGTTCGGCGCGCGCATGTCGCCGTCGGACGCCATGCGCCGCGTCGTGGTGGACGAGCGCAAAGGCCGCAAGGGCGGACGAGGATTCTATCATTACGACGCGAGCGGCACGAAGGGAAAGGTCGACGAGTCGATCTATCAACTGCTGGCGCAGCCCGAGCGGCGGCCGGTGGACGCGGCCGAGATCGTGGAACGCTGCGTGCTCGCGATGGTAAATGAAGCGGTGCGGTGCCTGGAGGAGGGGATTCTGCGGTCGCCGCGCGATGGTGACATCGGCGCGGTGTTCGGCATCGGGTTTCCGCCCTTCCGCGGCGGTCCGTTCCGGTATGTGGACAGCCGTCATGCCGAGGCGATCGTCCAGCGGCTGGAAGAGCTCGACGGCCGGTTCCCAACGCGCTTCACCCCGGCTGCGTTGCTAGTAGACATGGCAAGGGCCAGGAAAACGTTCTACTAGCGGCGTCCTGCGTCCTGCGTCCTGCCTCACCAACTCTTAGTGTGACGCCCTTCTTACCAGCCAGGTCTTTTCCTCGTGGAGAGTAGCTCCGACGCACCGATCGTTGCTCGCGTTTTGCGCGGGGATGTCGAGGCGTACGCGCTACTGGTTGCGCGGTATCGCGATCGGTATGCCCGGTATGCGTGGCACATGCTCGGAAACCGCGAGGATGCGGAAGAGGCGCTGCAGGATGCCTTTACGCGTGCCTATCGGTCGCTCGCGCGGTGCGATGACCCGGAGCGGTTTGGCGCCTGGTTGTTTCGAATTCTGGTCAATCGCTGTCGTACCGCCGGTGCGCGGCGGGCTCGGCGGTCGCGGACCTTTGTGGCGGACGACGCGGCGTTGCTCGATGCGGCGGAAGAGCATCCCGCGGAGCGCAGCGCCTGGAGTGAGGAGATCGACCGCGCCCTCGCGAAGCTGCGGCCCGAGCAGCGCGAGGCGTTTTTGTTGAAGTACGTGGAAGACCTGGGATACGACGAGATGTCCAAGCTCACGGGGGCGGGTGTGTCGGCGCTCAAGATGCGAGTGATGCGAGCGTGCGACCGGCTCCGCGAGTTGCTCAGCGAGGTGCACAGTGCCTGAGAACGACGACCGGATTCTCGAGCGGATCGCGCGCGAGCTTCGTCGACCCGTCGCGGTGGACGCGACGCTCGACGCGCGTGTGATGGACGATGTCCGCGCGCTGCCGCGGTTCGTCCGCCGCAGCGTCTGGTCGCGCCTCACCTCGCCGCGCACCGTGAAGGTGCGCCCGCTGCCGTGGGCATTGCTCGCGGCGTCGCTCGTGCTCGTGGCCGGGCTCGCGGGCTTCATCGCCGTGCGTGCGCTCGAAGAAGACAGCGCGCCGGCGGTGGCCAGCCTCTTCCGGCCCGCGCCGCCACCCGCCAAGCAGCAGCGCGTGCAGTTCGTGCTCGTGGCGCCCACGGCGCGGAAAGTGGCCGTGGTCGGCGACTTCAACGGGTGGGACGCCGCGCACACCGCATATCAGGCCAAGCATCGTGGCGGCGGCGTGTGGGCGGTGACGGCGCCCGTTCCCACGGGGCATCACCGCTACTCGTTCGTCGTCGACGACAGTCTCTGGATGGCCGACCCCACCGCGCCGCGCGCGATTGACAACGATTTCGGCATGCCGAAGTCAGCAATCGTCGTTGGCGGCTCGAATCAGTGAGGTCGTTCGCGGCCTGCGCGCTGTTCATCGGCGGGTTGTCGGTATCCGCCGCCGCGCAGGACGCGCGTCTGGCCGCACGGCTCGATCAGCAGACGAACGTCGCCGTCGCCGCCATCATCGATTCGGCGCGCATTGCCAAGCTGCCCACGGCGCCGCTCACCGACAAAGCCCTCGAGGGCGCGGCCATGGGCAGCGACGGCTCGAAGATCGTCGTGGCCGTGCGCCAGTTGTCGCTCCGTCTCACCGAGGCGCGACGCATGCTCGGTCCGGCGTCTACCGCCGACGAAATCAAGGCGGGTGCGGGGGCGATCGACGCGGGCGTTGTCGCGCGCGATCTCTCGCGGTTGCGCACGGCGGCGGGCAAGCGGCCGGTGACCCTCCCGCTCGCGGTGCTCACCGATCTCGTCGGGCGCGAAGTGCCGGTCGCCACCGCCACCAACCTGGTGCTCTCGCTCACCCGTTCTCGCGTGCGCGACGCGGACCTCGCGACGTTTCAGCGCAACGTGCGCGTGGACATCGAGCACGGCGCCGATCCAAGTACGGCGGCCACGACACGCGCGCGAGGCCTCATTCTGCGCGTCGGATCGACCTCGGGAGATAAGCCTACGGGCTGACTACACCGGGGCCATCCGCCAGGGTACAATTCCCTGTCTATGGGTTTCTGGCGGCACACGCGCGTTCATTCCACTCCGCTCATCGCAGTCCTGAGCGCCGCCGCCTGTGTTACCGCCGCTCAACGCGCCGCCGTGCGCCAGGCGCCCGATCGGAGCGCGTACAGCGCGTTCAACGGAGACCGCCGCCCACTGACGCGGGCCGAGCGCACCAACTTTCAGGAGACGTCGCGCCACGCCGACGTCGTCCGATTCATCGATTCGCTGAAGCTCCTCGGCGCGCGTATCACGGTGGGCTCGCTGGCGCGCACCACGCAGGGGCGCGACGTGCCGTACGTCATCGCGTCACGTCCACCGGTCGCCACGCCCACCGAGGCCAAGCGGCTGCACCGGCCGATCGTTTTCGTGCAGGCCAACATCCACGCGGGCGAAGTGGAAGGAAAAGAAGCGCTCCAGTCGCTGCTTCGCGATCTCGTGCTCGACGAACGCCGGAATGCGCTCGATTCGATCGTGCTCATCGCCGTCCCGATCTACAACGCGGACGGCAACGAAGCACTTGGCGCGCAGGCGCAGAATCGGTCGGCCCAGAACGGGCCCGAGCTCGTGGGCACCCGCGCCAATGCGCAACGGCTGAATCTCAACCGCGACTACATCAAGGCTGAAGCGCCGGAGACGCGCGGCGCGCTCGCCATGTTCAACGCCTGGGAGCCGGACGTATTCGTCGATCTGCATACGACCGACGGCAGCTATCACGGCTACGCGCTCACGTACGCGCCGCCGCTCAACCCGGCGTCGCTCTTCTCGGAGCGATATACGGCGGACACGCTGTTGCCCGCGGTGCGTCGCGCCATGCGCGAGCGTCAGGGCTTCGAGGTGTACGACTACGGCAACCTCACGTCGAACGACCCGGCCGCGACGACCAACGCCTGGCGCACCTACGAGCACACGCCGCGTTACGGTACGAACTACTACGGGCTGCGCGGCCGCATCGCGGTGCTGAGCGAAGCGTATTCGCACGACCCGTTCGCTCGCCGCGTCGCGGCGACGTACGACTTCGTGCAGGAGCTGCTCAGCTACGTCGCGGACAACGCGGCGGACATTCTCGAGCTGTCGACGCAGGCCGATCATCGCACCACGGGCTGGGGGAACGATCCCGCCACGAGCCCGATGATTCCACTCCGGTCGCGCATGACCACGCGGCCGGTCATGGATCGTGTTCTCGTGGAGCAGCTCGTGCCGGACAGCGGGACCGGCCCGCGCGAGGCCGGTCTGCGCGCGGGTATACGACGCACGGGACGATTCGTGCCGGTACGAATGCCCGTGCACGTTCGCTTCGAGCCCACGCTCGCGCGGCAGCTGCCGTTCGCGTTCGCCTTCGGGCAGGATGCTCGCGACGCGTTGCTGCCGCTGCTCAAGCTGCACGGCATCGCCGTCGATCGTTTGTCGGCCGGCGTTTCGGCGCCGGTGGCGGCGTTCACAGTGGACAGTGTCTCGCGATCGGGCCGGCCGTTCGAGGGCCACGACGAGACGATGCTCGCCGGACGCTGGCAGCCCGAGGCGGCCCGTCCGCTGCCCGCCGGTACGTTGCTCGTGCGCACGGGCCAGCCGCTCGGCATTCTCGCCGCTTATCTGCTCGAGCCGGAAAGTGACGACGGCGTGGCCGTCTGGAATGTTCTCGATCGTTTTCTCTCGCGCGGCGCGGAGTTCCCCGTGCTGCGCATCACGCGCCCGTTCGCCGGTGCGCTCGCGCCGGTGAATCCCTGAGCCTCATGTTGCGGTCCACCCTCCTCTATCTCTCGAACCAACCGCGCGTCTTTCGCTTCGTGCGCGGCAATCGGATTGCGAAACGCTTTGCGCGTCGCTTTGTCGCCGGTGAGACGCTGCAGGAAGCGCTCGACGCGGTGAAGGACCTCAACGCCAAGGGCATTTCCGCCTCACTCGATCTGCTCGGCGAAAGCGTTACCAACGAAGGCGAGGCGCGCGCGGCCGGCGCCGCCTATCTCGACATTCTCGATCGCATCGCGCAGCGAAAGCTCGACGCCAACGCCTCCGTCAAGCTCACGGCGATGGGACTCGACATCTCCGAGGAGCTCTGTGTCGACGTGATGCACGACGTGCTCAGTCGCGCGCAGAACTACGGCACCTTCGTGCGGCTGGACATGGAGTCGAGCGCTTATACGGAGCGCACGCTGCGCCTCTTCGAGGACCGGCTCTACCCCGCATACCGCGAGCACGTCGGTATCGTGCTCCAGAGCTATCTCTATCGCACGTTCTCCGACGTGGAGCGCGCCATCCAGCTCAAGTGTCGCGTGCGCATCTGCAAGGGCGCGTACAAGGAGCCGGCGTCGGTCGCCTTTCCCGAGAAGAAGGACGTCGACCGCAACTACGTGAAGTGCATGCACGTGCTCATGGAGCAGGGGAACTACCCCGGCATCGCCACGCACGACATCAAGATCATCGCCGACGCCAAGCGCTTCGCGGCCGAGCATCGGCTCGACGCGAGCCGGTTCGAGTTCCAGATGTTGTACGGCGTGCGCCGCGACCTTCAGGAGCAGCTCGTGCGCGAGGGATATCGCGTCCGGGTCTACGTGCCGTTCGGCACGCAGTGGTACCCGTACCTCATGCGCCGTCTCGCCGAGCGCCCCGCCAACGTTGCTTTCATCGCCGGCAACATGGCGCGCGAGATCGTGGGTCGGCGCAAGACCTGATGCACGCGCAATTCAAGCCGGCCGACCACTCGAAGGGCGACGCCAACACCATCGGCGGCTACGCCGCCGTGCATGACCGGCCCGCGGCATTCGAGGGAAGCGACGGCTTCTCCTACAGCGTCGAGATCATGACGCAGGAGACGGGGAAACCCGACGAGCCATGGGGCGCGTTCTTCTTCTTCGTCCAGTGGGCCCGGCTCGGCGCGCAGACGCCGGAGGGCCATGTGGAGACCGACTTCGTGGCAACGGCTCCAACCGAGGAAGAAGCCCGCGAGCGCATTGGCGCGACGCCGCTATCGTACGTGAAGCAGCTGCTCGACCAGGCGATCGCGGCGCGGCTGGGCGGGGCCGCGCCAAAGCGCCGCTGGTGGGATGCGATGCGCGACGAAACCGGCGGCGAGCAATGACCACGATCGAACAGCAGAACGGCGTGGTCCTCAACGGCGCCGGCGGCGTGTGGCGGGTTCGCACGGATGACGGCGACGTCGTCGAGGCGTCGCTTCGCGGCCGATTGAAGAAATCGAATAGCGGCAAACGCGCCGACGGATCTCTCAGGCGCGACACCGTCAGCGCCGCGGCCTCCGTCCTCAAGCTTGCCGTGGGCGACGACGTTCGTCTCGAGCCCGGCGAGCGCGGGAGCGCCTGGGCGATCGCCGAGATCCTGCCGCGCCGCTCCAAGCTCGCGCGTCGCGCGCCCGGCGGCGGCCGCGGCGAACGGCTCATCGCGGCCAACGTGGATCAGGTGGTCATCGTCTTCGCGGCCGCGAAGCCGGAGCCGCATAGCCGAATGCTCGACCGCTTTCTCGTCATCGCCGAGGCCAATGACCTCGCCGCTCGCGTGATCATCAACAAGATCGAGCTGGTGGGGGAGGAGAAGGTGCGCGAGCGCTTTGCCCCGTACGAACGCGCGGGGTATCCCGTGCATCTCACGGCCGTGAAGACGGGCGTGGGGCTCGACGCGCTCCACACGATGCTTGCCGGCCGGCGATCGGTGCTCACTGGACCGTCGGGAGTGGGGAAGTCGTCGCTCATCAACACCGTGTTTCCAGGGGCCAACCTTCGCGTGGGCGAAATCAGCGAATCGGTGAACAAGGGTCGCCATACGACGGTGGGCGCCACGATGCTCCCGCTGCCGGGCGCCGACGGCGGCTACGTCATCGACACCCCGGGGCTGCGCGAGGTGGGACTGTGGGAGCTGCCCGTGGCCAATCTCGATTTATGCTTTCCTGAAATCGCCGCGCGCCGCGACGAATGCCGCTTTGCCGACTGCCGCCACGTGTCCGAGCCCGATTGCGCCGTTCGCGATGCCGTCCGCAACAAGGAGATGAGCGCCGACCGGTACGAGAGCTACCTGCACCTCCGCGAGGAGCTGGAGAGCGAGCGGCTGGTCTGACGCGTCGTCATTCTGACACGCAGGCTGTTCAATGGCGGGGACGACCGCTCAATCCCTGGCGGCCGCTCGGTTGTCCAACAGATTGACGGTGCGCGAGTTGGTCGATCGACCGTCCGCGGCAAGGTCCTTCCAATGGTGCGCGACATCCGCCGTGTCGGCCCGCCCCTCACCCATCTCCCGGCCCCATGCGATCCCTCGTCATCGCCCTGCTCGTCGCGCCGCGCCTCGTCGCTGAAGCACAGTGCTCCTCGGCCGTTCAAAAACTCATCACCGACGCCAAGTACGACGAAGCGCGCGCCGAGGTGGAAACGCTGATCAAGAAGAACTCCTCTGATGACGCGGCCCTGCATTGCATGGGACGGATCTACGATGCGCGCGGCGAGTCGGGGAAGGCGGTGGACTGGTTCGAGAAAGCCGTGAAGGTGAATGACAAGAACGCTCAACATCACCTGTGGCTGGGCAACGAGTTGGGAACCGAGGCGCAAAAAGCCAACAAGCTGCGCCAACCCTTCCTCGCCCGCCGCGTGAAGGCCGAGTTCGAGCGCGCCGTGTCGCTCGATCCCGCGCTGATCGACGCGCGGCAAGGGCTCGTTCAGTTCTACGCCATCGCGCCGGGCGTGATGGGCGGCGACATCAATAAGGCCAAGGAGCAGATCGCCGAGATCACCAAGCTCAATGGCATGCGCGGCCACATGCAGTCGGCGTGGCTGGCGCAGCGCGAGAAGGACGTCGCCGCCGAGGAACGCGAATACATCGCCGCGACAAAGGTCTTTCCCGACAGCACTCCCGCGCTGAGCATGTTGGCCAACTTCTACCGCCGCCAGAAGAAGTGGGACCAGGCAACGGCCACGTATGAGCAAATCCTTCGTGTAAAGCCGGACGCCATTGGCGCGCACCTCAACATCGGTGGCGTGTCAGCGCAGAGTGGCGAGAACCTGGAGCGCGGCGAGCGCGAGATCAAACAGTGGATGTCGGTCGCGCCCAAAGACGCGCCGATGGGGAACCAATACGCCGCGCACTACTGGCTCGGGATGATCTACGCCGCGCAGGGAAAGAAAGACGCGGCGAAGGCAGAGTATGAGGCGGCGCTGGCGGTGAACCCGAAAGGCGAGGACGCGAAGAAGGCGCTGGCGGCGCTGAAATAGGGTAGCGCTACCAGGCTCCCCGCTCGCCCGCCATCGCGATCACCTTCGACAGGCGATCCGCGGCGTGGCGCCAGTTCACCTGCACGGCCAGCTCGGCGTCGTCGGCACGGCCTTCGTCGATCGCCGCGGTGATGATCTCGTGCTCGTAGGCCGATGTCCGAATGTCGCCCGTCAGCATGCTGATGTACATGCGGATGTAACGCTCGGCCTGCGGCTTCACCGCATCGTGGAGCGATAGCAGCCGCGGCCCCGCGCTCGCTTCGACGATGCGGCGGTGAAAGCGCTCGTCGGCGTCGTACAGGCTCGAGTGATCGATGGGCATGGCTTTGCCGGCGCGATGAAACTCGGCGTTCAACGCTTTGAGATCGCGCACGAGCGTCTTGCGATCGTTCGGCTGCGCCAGCGCGGCGTTGCGCGCGCCCAGGCCCTCGAGCGCGCCGACGATGTTGAGCAGCTCGTAGACATCGTCGCGCGTGAGCGGCGCCACCGTGAGGCGTGACTGCTGCGCGCCCGGCGACCCCATCACGTAGCCTTCCTGCTGGAGGCGCTGCAGCGCTTCGCGCACCGGCGTGCGGCTCACGCCGAGTCGCGTGGCGATCTCCGTCTCCACGATGCGACTCCCGGGCGCGAGCAGGCCCTGCACGATCAGGTCGCGCAGTCGCGTGTACACCTGCTCGGGCCGTGAACCGTGTGGCGCGTCGGCAGCCGAACCCAGTGGCACCGCCGGACGAGACGACGACGGAGACGTCCTGGGCGCGCCGGGCTTTCGCGGAGAGGTCATCGCGCCCCAAAAGTGGCGGGACGTGCACCGGCGTGCAATAGCTCAAAAGGAACAGTTGATCCCCGGTTCACACCCGACGACATTGCGAAACCACTCTCACGTCGACCGGACTCACGCGTGCAATGACCTGGGCCCTCGAGGAATTCTTCGCCGCCGTGGCGGAGGAGTTCGGCGTGGAGCTCGTGGAGGACGGCGCCGCCTACCTCGACACGCCGGGCGCCGTGATCGACTACGTCGTCGATCAGTCCGAGCCCACCGACGGCATGACCGACGAGGAACACCGCGACCACGTCGCCGGCGTCGTCGGTGAGATCATGGCCCGTACGCTCGGCATCACGCGCTATAGCGAAGACTCACGGTTCGTCGAAGATCTGCGCGTCCGATGACCAGCCGGAGGATCTTGCTCGTCGACGCCGACGCGTTCTTCGTCGCCGTGGCGCGTCTGGTGGACCCGGACGGCGCCGGCAAGGCCAAGCTTCTCATCGTCGGTGGCACCCGCGAGAGCCGCGGTGTCGTCTGCTCGGCGTCCTATGAAGCGCGCGCCTTCGGGGTGCGGTCCGCCATGCCTATCTCCCGGGCCCTGCGCCTCTGTCCCGACGCCATGTGCGTTCCCGTTCCCGGCCGGGCCTGCGGTGAGCAGAACCGGCGGATCCGCGCCGTGCTCGACCGATACGCCCCGATCGTCGAGGGCGCGAGCATCGACGAATGGTATCTCGACCTCGGCGGCACCGAGCGTCTCTACGGCGACGAGCCACTGGCCATCACCGCGGCGCGCATCCGCGATGCGGTCGTGAAGGAGACCGGCCTCTCCGTGTCGATCGGCGGTGGACCGTCGAAGCTCGTCGCGAAGCTCGCGGTGGAGCGCGCGAAGCCCAAGCCGGGCACGAACGCGACCGGCGTTCACGTCGTGCTTCCCGGCGACGAGGAGAATTTTCTCACCACGTTCTCGCTGGCCGAGATTCCTTTCGTCGGACCAAAATTCCAGGAGCGGCTGGCGACCCTCGGCATGCGCACCGTGCCCGACGTGCTCCAGTACGACCTCGCGTCGCTGACGCAGTGGCTGGGCGCGCGCGAAGCGGCCTGGCTGTACGATCGCGTCCGCGGCATCGACCACTCCGAGCTGGACGGGCACGGCGACGCGAAGAGCATCAGCCGCGACGACACGTTTCCCGCCGATCTGTCGAAGGACGAGGATCTCGAGCGTGAGCTGCTCGCGCTGGTCACCCGCGCGGCGTCCGATCTCCGCGGCGACGGACTCACCGCCCGCACCATCACGGTTCGCATTCGCGATTGGGATTTCAAGACGCGTCAGGCGAGCCGCACGCTCGACGCGCCGGTCATCTCCGATCGCGTGATCCTCGAGGTGAGCCATCGTCTGCTCGCCAAGCTGCGGCGAGCGCGCCGCGTTCCCGCGCGGCTTCTTGGCGTCTCGCTGTCGTCGCTGTCTGCCGACGCCACGGCCGATCAGCTCACGCTGTTCGCGCGCGACGACAAGCTGGCCGACACGGACCGCGACCGCGTGCTGGCGCGGACGATCGACAAGGTGCGCGCCCGGTTCGGCGACAAGAGCATCTATCCCGCCGGCCTCGCCGATTAGGTCGGGGGTCAGACTGGGGTCAGACTGGGGTCAGACTGGGGTCAGACTGGGGTCAGACCCCAGTCTGACCCCAGTCTGACCCCAGTCTGACCCCCAACGGGTGCTTAGTGCTTCTCGAGGAAGGCGCGAATCGCGGCGCCGCTGCTGTCGTGGGTCGACGCCAGGAACCGGATCGGGTCTACCGACTTTCCGCGCACGAGCACCTCGAAGTGCAGATGCGGGCCCGTGGCCAAGCCGGTCGATCCGACCAGGCCGATCGCCTGGCCGGCGGACACGGAGTCGCCTTCCTTCACCAGCGCGCTCCGACAGTGCGCATAGCGCGTCACCACGCCGCCCGAGTGCCCGACGTCGATGACCAGGCCGTAGCCGAGATTGCGGCCCACGGACAGCACGCGTCCCGCCGCCGGCGCCGCAATGCGGGTGCCCGACGCCGCGCCGACGTCGATGCCTTTGTGGGCGCGGAAGAAGTTCAGCAGCGGGTGAAGCCGCGACCGCGAATACCGGCTGGTGATCGGGCCATTCACCGGCATGAGCATGTCCGACGGCGGCAGCGTCTTCGCGAGCGCCGCCGCGGCGTTGGAGCGCAGCGAGGACACGGTGTCGTTCAGCGCGAGGATCGACCGCTGGGCGTCGGCCAGCCGGTCGGCCGCTACCGCGACATAGTTGGTCGTGGCCGCGGCAAATACACCGGACCCGGTAAGGGTCAGGAACGCCATCACGCCGAGCACCGCCAGCGTGGGCGTGCCGAGGGACAGCTGCCGGGTAGGCGAGCCGGGGCCCGGCGGCACCATGATGAGGGTCCAGCTTTTACGACGAGGCATCAGCAACCTTCAGCTTTAGGCGCGACCGACCGCTCGCATCGAATGCGAAGGCGTGAGCTCCAGACGTCGAGTCTCGGGGAAACTCGCGGCCTCGGCTCCTGCGGGCGCGATGACCAGATGGCCCTTGATGACCCCACCCTCCTCGAGCTGCATGGCCGCGGCGCGGATGTTTCCGGTCACGGACGCGTTCGCTTGGATCTCGATCCGGCCGCTCGCGATCACATTTCCGCGAATTTCGCCGGCTACGATCAGGTCGCGGACCTCTACATCGCCCACAACCGTGGCTTCTGACCCCACAATGAGCGTATCGGCGCGGTGGCGGGCTCCTTCAACACGCCCGTCGACGCGTACCGAACTCGTCGTATTGAGCTCGCCATTGATCGCAAGTTGTTTATCCACAACGGAATAGCCTGCCGGTACAGGCGGCGCTGACTTGCGGCGAAAGAGCTTCATCAAAAACCTCGGCGAGACAGTGGAATCGCGTTTCGTCTGACGCTGTCGAACATGAGACGGAGCGGCGGCCTCGCCTGTAACGACAGTCACCCGTTTAGTCCGATTAATCCACATTCTGGCCCGTTGAGAGCCCGAACCAATGGATGAGCTTGAGTCACTTTTGCCATTGCGGAGTCCGGTACGAAACGGCACCGTAGGGTACCCGCCAGCCCGGAATGTTTTCTTTGTCGTCAGATGCAATCCGCGACGACCTTGGCAGCGAACCCCTGCTGAGGCCCGTCTCGTCGTCCCGCCTACGCAACCTCAGCGACCCGGACAGCCTCCGGGAGTTTGCGCGCAACCTTCGCGAAGGCATCTACATCACGAGCCGCGACGGCCGCATTCTGGACGCGAATCCCGCCTTCCTCGAGATGTTCGGCGTTCGGACGGTGGCCGACCTCCGCGCTCAGCGCGCCGGCGACCTGCTCGTTGACGCGCACCGTCGCGCGGAGGAGATGGAGCTCGTTGACCGCGACGGCTCCATCCGCGAGTTCGAGATCACCATTCGCCGGGCCAACGGCGAAGTCCGCACCGCGCTCAACACGGCGTATCTCACCCGCGACGCGATGACCGGCGAGGAGTTCCTGCACGGCATCCTCATCGACATCACCGCGCGGAAAGCGCTCGAGGCGCGACTGCTGGAGATGAGCACGCACGATCCGCTCACCGGCGTGTTGAACCGGCGTCACCTGCTCGAGCTCGAGCGGGCGTTCGACGCCGACCGCGACACCTCGTGGGGCTGCATCTTCGTCGACATCGATCATTTCAAGATCTATAACGACCGCTACGGCCATCAGAGCGGCGACCTCGTGCTCATTCGCATGGCGCGCTTTCTCATGCGCCACATTCGCGCCGAGGAGTCGCTGGTCCGCATCGGCGGCGACGAGTTCGTGGTGCTTCTCAAGGGCGCCGACACGCCGGCGACCGAGCTCGTCGCCGATCGGCTGCGCATCGAGGCGCTGCTCACCGCGCCGGTGCCGTTCTCGCTTGGCTGGGCGGCGCGGGAAGGCGGCGAAACGCTCGCCTCACTCCTCGATCGCGCGGATCACGGCCTCATGGCCGTGCGCGTCGAGCAGCGCCACTCCGACCCGCGCGATCACCCCGCCGTCGCGGGCGACTGACCGTCGCGCTGCGCTTCTTCTTTGCGCGCGGTTTCGCGGCCGCCGGCTCCGCGCGATTGCTCCGCCATACGCGGCTCCGTCCCGCGGCGATCTGCTCCATCGTGCGTCGAGTCGCCACCGACGTCGTCACCTCTTTGACGACGTCGTAGTCGGACGTCGCGGTCTCATCGCGGTGCTTGATGAGGAGCCACTGTGGCTTGCCTTCGCCGCGACGCATGCGCACGAGCACCCAGGCGCCACGCAATCGCTTGCCGTGGAGAACAATCTTGAGGTCGCCGCGCTCGTAGCCGCTGCGCAGCGACTCCACTCCGCCGCCATCCTCGGCTTCGTAGGTACCGCGGTCCCACAGCATCACCGTGCCGCCGCCGTACTCGCCCTTCGGAATCGTCCCCTCGAACGTGTTGTATTCGATGGGATGGTCCTCCACCTCCATGGCGAGACGTTTCACCGACGGGTCATAGCTGGGCCCCTTGGGCACCGCCCAACTCTTCATCACGCCGTCCAGCTCGAGCCGAAAGTCAAAGTGTAGATGGCTGGCGGCGTGCTTCTGTATGACAAAACGCAGTCGACTCTTGGCGCGCGTCGTGGCGCCACGCCCGCCCGCGGGCTCGGCGGTCTTCGTGAAGTCGCGCTTGCGTCGGTATTCGGAGAGCGGCGGTTCGCGTCGTTTCTTCGTTGGCATGTCGGTCCTCGTCCCGCGTGAGGCGGGCAAGCGGCATGCCCTCGACGTCAGCGCTGGGTCGTACGGCCGAGTGTGATGAGCGCGACTCCGCCGAGGATCACGCCCGCCGCGATGAGCGTTCGCGCCGTGATGCGCTCGCCGGCCACAGCCCATCCGAGAAACACGGCCACGAGAGGGTTCACGTAGGCGTACGTCGCCGCTTTGGCCGGCGTGGTGGCCTGCAGCAAATAGGTGTACGCGGTGAAGCCGACCAGCGATCCCATCGTCACCAGGTAGACCCACCCCAGAGCCGAGGCGGTCGAGACCTGCGACAGGTGGAAGCCGCGCAGCTCACCGGTGGCGACGGACATGATCATCAATCCCACCGCGCCACACAGCATCTGCATTCCGGTGGCGAGCGACGCCGATTTCGGATTCTGCCCGTACCTGGAGTAGACGGACCCGGCGGCCCACGACAGCGAGCCGGCCATCAGCACCGCGGCCCCGTACACCGTCGCGCTGTTGCGCGATGACGTGAGGTCAGGACCGACCAGCAGGTAGAGTCCCGCGAGCCCCACTCCCACGCCGATCCAGACGCTTGCCTTCGGTCGCACGCCGCCCGGCCGCAGCCAGTCGATGAGCACCATCCACAGGGGCACCACCGCGACGAGCAGGGCGGCGATGCTCGAGGGCACATGGCGCTCCGCCAGGGCGACCGACCCATTTCCACCGCAAAGCAGGAGCAGACCGGTGATCGTGGCCGCGCGCCAGTGGCGGGGGGTGGGCCGTTCCGAGCCCCTCAGCCAGACCCACGCAATGAGCAGGAGGCCGGACACGAGAAAGCGTGAACCCACCATGAGAAATGGGGGTATCGTCTCGACGCCGTAGCGGATGGCGAGATAGGTCGAGCCCCAGACGATGTAGACGGCGGCGAAGGCGGCGATCAGGCGCGCACGCGAGGCGCGTTCGGTGGGCATGGCCGCCAAACTTAGCGCCGGACACAACTAAGCGGCTGGCCGCGGAGCGGCATCATATTCCAGGATGCGATCGCAAGCCTTGAAGCCTCGGACCGACTCACCCCCGGCGCGCACGATCGACACGCGAAACGAACGGACCCTCGTCGAGCGGGCGCAGGCGGGCGAGCTGGACGCTTTCGAAACACTGTATCACGAACACGCCGGCCGCGTGTTCGGGCTCTGCCTGAGGATGACGGCCGACCAGCAGCAGGCGCGCGAACTTACGCAGGATGTGTTCGTAAAAGCCTGGGAAGGTTTGCCGGCCTTTCGCGGTGATTCCGCGTTCGGCTCCTGGCTGCATCGCATCGCGGTCAACGTCGTACTGATGGGCGCGCGATCCGACAAGCGGCGTCGGGCGCGTGTGACACTCGCCGACGATCTCGATGGCGGCGCGGTAGACGGCCAGATGGCGCCGCGCGACATCGAACAGAACATTGATCTCGAACGCGCCATCGCCGCGCTGCCCCCTGGCGCACGGCGCGTCTTCGTTCTCCACGACATTCACGGCTTCCGCCACGAAGAGATCGCGCGGATGACCGGCAACGCTGAAGGAACGCTGCGCGCGCAATTGCACCGGGCGCGCCGGCTCTTGATGGAGGCACTCTCGAAATGAACGAGCATCTCACACTCGAGCGACTGAGCGATTTCGTCGACGGCGCGCTGGCGCCGGACGAAACGCGGCAGACGATCGCGCATGTCGAAGCCTGTGTCCGCTGCGCGGGCGAGGCGACGCGGCTACGCGGGCTGCTGGCCGCCACGGCCGCGCTGCCACAGAGCATCGAGCCACCCGCCGAGCTGTGGGGGGAGATCCGCGCCACGCTCGAGACCAACAAGGTCGTGACGCTACCCGTCGGGAGACGTGAAGGCTGGCGCCGGGCACTGCCGCGAAGCACCTGGGCGGTGGGCGCCACGGTCGTCATCGTCGGCACCTCGCTCCTCGTGCGGCACGAGCTCGCATCGCCCGTCGTCGAGCCCCATCCGGTACCGGCGCCGCCGGCGGTCGTGCGTATCGACCGGCGCTACACGCCGGTGCTCGACAATCTCACGGAGTCGCTGCGCGCCAAGGTTGCTGTCGCCCCGGCCAAAACGGCCGCGACCGTCAATCAGAGTATTGAAATCGTCGACTCGGCGATCGCCGAAACGCGGGCCGCGCTCATTCAGGATCCGGCCAACGATCGCATCGCCGAGCTGCTGTCCGTGAACTATCAGAAGAAGCTCGATCTCCTGAAGAGAGCCACCGAGCTCGCCACCGAGTTCTGACGTGCCCCGTTTCGCGCGCCGATCCGTCCTTGCTCTTGCCGCCGCGGCCTCCGCGGCGCCAGACGCGAATGCCCAGAAGGTGCGCCAGGAAGAGCATGGTCGCGCGGTCACGTCCACGGTCTCGATTCGCATTGCCGGGTCGTTCAGCGCGCTTCGCATCATCGGCTGGGACCGTGACTCGCTGGCCCTCAGCGCGACCATTCCGGTCGGCGCGCGGTTCGAGGGCAACTTCGACGACAAGGGGCCGCCCGCGGCCGGCGTGAAGATGTACCTCGAGACCACCGAAGCAGGCTCCGCGGTCGCCAAGCTCGAGATCAAGGTGCCGTCGCGCGCGCGCGTGTGGGCGAAGGGAAGCGTGTCCAACATCGAGGCGAGTGGCATGACCGGCGGCCTCGATCTCAACGTCGTGGGCGGATCGATTCGTGTCGCGGGCAATCCGCGCGAGCTCAACGCGGAATCGATGGACGGCGCCATCACGGTCAACGGAACGCCGGAGTGGATGCGCCTCAAGTCGGCGACGGGCGACATCACCTTCACCGGCGGTTGCACCGACGGCGGCCTCTCCACGATCAGCGGTTCGATCTTCGCTTCCGGCGGCACCGTGGAACGCGCCAAGCTGGAGAGCGTCACCGGCCCGATCGTGTTCGCCGAGATGCCGGCTCCCGGGGCGTCGCTCGACTTCAACTCGCACAGCGGTCGTATCGAGCTCTACCTGCCGCCCAAGTTCGCCGAGGTCGACGCCGCGACGATGACAGGAGCGATCGAGAACTCGTACACGGGCAGGCCGGCCATCACGAGCCGTGATAAACGCGGTCAGGAGATCGGGATAGGCATCGGCAACGGCGGCCCGCGGTACTACGTGCGCAGCTTCAAGGGCAACATCGTGCTGCGCGCCGCCACCGACTTCAAGAAATAGCTCGGGCTCACTCGCCTTCGATCAGCCGGCGTAGCTCTTCCACGTCGTACGGGCGGGGAACCACCACCGCGTCCGGAATGCTCTCCGGCGACACATGAGCCGCGCCGAGCACGCCGCCGCTGGCGAGCACGAATCGCGCGCCCGCACACCCCACGCGCTCGCGGAGCAGGCTGGCCAGCGAGCGTCCGTCGTGCTCGAGCGACGCATCGCAGACCACCGCGTCGAACGTCCCCTGCTCGGCCAGGCGAAGGGCCAGCGCCGCGTTCGGCGCGTTGAGCACGACGTGGCCTCGTGACGCGAGGAAGCGCTCGATGAAGCCTAGGTCCGACGCCGCCGGATCGATCACGAGCACGTCCAGCGGACGCAGCGCCTGACTGCCGCGATTGACCGTCTCGTCGGTCATCGCGATCGGGAGACGAATCACGAAGCGGGCTCCCTCGCCGAATCGGCTGTCGACGGTGATGGAGCCGCCGTGATCGGCGACGATCCCGTGCACCACCGCCAGGCCAAGGCCGGTGCCCTCACCCTCTTCCTTCGTCGTCCAGAACGGATCCCAGATGCGAGAGCGCTCGTGCTCGGGAATCCCGGGGCCGTTGTCCTCCATCTCGAGCACGACGTGCGCACCGTCGCGACGGGTCAGGAGACGAATGAGGCCCGTCCGCGGCCCCTCGGCGATGTCGGTGACTTCGAGCGTGCCCCGAACTGCCTGCTCTGCGTTGTTGAGCAAATTCAGAACGACCTGCTCCAGCTGCGTGCGGTCGCCGAGCACCGACGGCAGCCCGGGCTGAAGCCGCAGCTCGCAGCTGATGCCCGCGGTCTCCAGCGAGTACCGGCGAGTTCGCGCGATATAGCCCGCGATGTCGTTGATGTTCGTTGGCAGGCGGCGCTCGACTTCGCGGCGTCGCGCCAGCGCCAGGAGATCCTTCACGATCGTCGCCGAGCGCATGGCTTCGTGATTGATCGTCTCGAGCGCGGTGCGATCCTCACCCACCCACGGCTTTCGCAGGAGCAGCTGCGCGAATCCGATGATGGCGGCCAGCGGATTGTTCAGCTCATGCGCCACGCCCGCGAGCGTGGTGCCGAGGCTCGCCATGCGCTCGCTGCGCCGGATGATCTCGTCGTGCCGATGCCGCTCGGTGCTGTCCTCGACGACGCCCTCGTAGTAGACGAGACGCTCGTGCTCGTCGCGTACGGAGCGCACCGCCAGGCGCACCATGATCGGCGCGCCGTCGCGGCGCCGCCAACGCGACTCCATCCAGTTCGAGTAGGCCGGACCGGCGATGCGCTCGCGCAGCCGGTCATGCTCGGCGGGATCGAGAAAGACGTCGCCCGCCAGGTTCAGCGTGTAGACATCGGACTCGGTCGTGCACCCCAGCATCTTGGCAAACGCCCGATTGCCCTCCAGCACGCGGCCGTCGCTGGAGAAACGGAAGACGCCATAGCCGATCCGGTCCACCAGCAGACGATACCGCAGCTCGCTTTCGGCGAGGGCGGGGCCCAAGTGCGGTCCCGGGCTGGTGTAGGAAAGCACTTCCTCGTCGACGCGCGTCACGCCATTTCTGCCTGCGATGCGGTGGGCTTTCCTCGACGGAGAACGCCGGGAGCGTCCAAGATACCGCGCGGAGCAGGTCTGCGCCCGCCCAATCTCAGACACGGGCTCGGCGGGAGCGAGCTCGAGTTGACGCGACCGGCCTGTCGTGGAGTTACTGAGAATTGGACCACGTTGGTGATCACGGGGCGCCTGTAGAGGAAAACCCCTATTGCGGAATCGATTGCCGCGCGAACATACTTTACTCGTCAACTATTAACCAGCGTGCCGTAGATGCGAGTACTAAACGAGCGAGAGATGGCGTTCGAACGGGAAGCACTCCCGTGGATCGACGATGTCTATCGATTTGCCCTCTCGCTGACGCGGGACGAAGCGGACGCTGACGATGTCGTGCAGGACACCTTCCTCCGCGCCTACCGCTCCTGGCACACGTACCTGCCCGGGAGCGACTGCCGGCGCTGGCTGTTCACGATCTGCCGGAACGTCTTCCTGAGATCGCGTGAGCGGGCCCGTCCGACCATCGAGCTCGAGACGGCAGAAGTCGACGCCATGGCGGCTGGGGGAGCCAGCCACGGGTCTACGGTTCGGGAGGGGCCGGACGAGGTGTTCAACCGGCTCGATCTCGCGCCGGCAATCGCGAACGCGCTTCGAAAGGTGCCGGAGCCGTTCCGGTCGACCCTCGTGATCGTGGACGTGGAAGACCAGTCGTACGAGTCCGCGGCCGACACCCTCGGCGTGCCGATCGGCACCGTGAGGTCGCGGCTGTTCCGCGGACGCCGGCTGATGCAGGAACAGCTTCGCCCCTATGCCTACGACGCGGGCTTCCGGTCGCCGGCTCTCGTGGCGCAGCGCCCGTGCGCGTGATTCGCTAGTCGCTTCCCGGCGACCAGATCTTGAGCGCCATCGGCTCGCCGGTCTCACCGTTGAGCGTCAGCTTGCCCTCGGCGGTAATGTCGGAGCCGAGCGAGCCGGCGACCGAGCAATACCGCTCGAACGAGAGTTGAATCGCGCGCTCGGCGTGTTCGCGTTCGATACCGGCGCCATCGATGCGCACTTCGATCTCGATCCGCATGAGGCGCCGCGGAAATTCCGGCCGGCGGTGTCCGGTGATCTCGGCAGAGAATGTTTCGACCGGCGTGCGGCGCTTGGCGAGAATGTCGATCACATCCAGCGCCGAACAGGTGAGCAGCGCGTTGAGCAAAGTCTCAACCGGTCCCGGCGCCTCGGTGGCGCTGGCGTCGATGCGATGCGTGCGTCCCACCGGGCCGGCGTCGAACCGGCGTTCACCGAGCCAGGTCGCCTGACTCCGAGTGATGACCGGTTTAGCCGCGATCGCCTGATATTCCTGAGTCACGCATCACCTGCCATGTGAATTGGGGTCGGTCCCCACCTGTTTGGATCGAAGAATAAGGGCCCTACGTGGTGATCAGCCAATCCGCCACGGCATTGGCCGTCTCCTGCCATCCTGGTTCGCACGGCAGCATGTGGCCGTGGCCGGGCGCCATGCGCAGTGGCGCGCCGTAGCGCGCGGCGATCTTGCGGACGATGCGCGGTGGAATGAATCGGTCGTCGTCGGCGGTGAAAACGAGCACTGGACAGGTCACGCGGTCGCGGTCGACGGCAACGGCGTTGAGCGACATGTCGAGGCCCGCGCGCCCGCTGTCGGCGACGAACAATTCGATCATGCGAGGCTGGTCGGCGGCCGGCACGCGGTTGAATACGATGACGCGAAGATCGTCGACCGCCGGGTCGACTGGCCTGGATCGCACGATGGGCCAGAGATACTTCATCTGCATGATGGCGAGCCGCAGCGTGAACAAAAGAATGCCGCGCGGCGGCGCCGGGCAGAGCAACGCAACGGCGTGAGCGTCGCCGCGCGCGGCCGCCATCTGCGCCAGAAGTCCGCCCATCGAGTGACCGACGATGTACGGCGTCCCGATCGTCCGCGCGACAGCGGTGACGTCGTCCGCGAAGTCGCTCATCGACGCCCGGCCAATCTCGGTTCCGGGTCGACTTCCCGCCCGGCCGCGCAGGTTCAGCGCAAACGCGGGGAAGCCGCGCGCGGCGAGCAGGGACAGCCATTCGTCGAACATGGCGGCCTGAGCGAAGTACCCGTGAACGAGCAGCACCGGACGGAACCGGGCGTCGCGCGGTTCACAGCAGCGAACCGTCAGGCCTTCGATCGTGCGGATGGTTATGGGCAAGCACCTATCTTAGTAGACGCCGAACGCTCCAGCCATCGACCCGCCGCTTGCCGCTTCCCGCCGACCGCGTCCCGCAGATGGACCCCTATTCACGCCACGTTCTCGTGTGCGTGGGAGGGTTTTGCTCGCCCCACCGCGGCCGGGAGCTCTACTCGCTGCTGCCGGTGCTGCTCGAGCGCGAGGGGCTGCTGTACGGACCCACGAGAGTGAAACGGGGCGAGACGCCCTGCCTGGGTGTTTGCGCAGGCGGACCGATCGTGGTGGTCTACCCGGAGGGCGTGTGGTACGCGGGGGTTACTCCCGAGCTACTCGAGCGGATCGTGGTAGAACATCTGGGGCGCGGCCAGGTCGTGGAGGAGGCCGTTTTCCATCGACTGGGTTCCCATACATAAGTTGCGTGCGGAGTCAGCTGGTAGCAGGTTATCGCATGGCCGACGGCGTGTTGTTCGAACGAAACCTACCTCATGGCCCCGCTGTCCGAGTTCGGCGTACGAGTGCTGAAGGGGTCAGTCCGGTGACAGCGGTGCTCGAAGTCGATCGACGCGCGGGAACTCCGCGCGCCGGGATCGGCACGCCGCCACCCCTCATGCACTCCGAGGCGCCCACCGAGGCGGAAGCGCTCGCCATGCTCGAGCCGCACGCGCGCGACGACCGCATGATCGTCCAGCTGCTCCGTGAGCGGGGTCTGCGGTAGCGCCGCCTCGCGTCACACGTTTCCGTCGAGCTCTCGCTTCAGATCGCGCAGGATGCGTGGCCACACGGTGGTCGCGTAGCGGAAAAAGTTGGTGCGCGCGACCTCGGATTCGCGCAAAAAGTCACTCAGGCGTCGATGCCCCTTCAGCGTGTTGCAGCCCCTACACGCCGAGACTAAGTTGCCCTCCGAGCGATCGCCGCCGCGCACGTGCGCCTGCACGTGGTCGAGTGTGAGCTCCTCGGCCGGAAATACCTCGCCGCAGTAGACGCATCGATGTTGGTCGCGCTCGAAGATCCGGTCACGCTTCACATGGACAATCCTCTGCCGAGCCGCCGGATGATCATGGAATCGGCGCGACGATTCCTTCTCGATCAGGTCGATCCGGAGAAGGACCCGGGGCGTGCATCCGACGACGATCCCCCCCGACTGACCCTCAAAGCCCTCGAGAAGATCAGCATGTCACGGTCCCGCGAACGCATCCTGGCCAACCTCGACGAAATGTATCGCGAAGCGTTCGAGCGGGCGAAAGCCACGGGCGACGATCAGCAGATGGCGACGCTCGACTTCGCCTATCGTCGCGAACAGCTCTACTTCGAGATTCTGCTGGACGTCAGAGACGCCGTGGAAAGACGCGGGTAGCTCGCGCGCTAGTCGCCCGAGCTGATTCTCTGCTTTCCGCTCTTCCGCACGCCGCCGAAAATCGATCCCGTCTTTCCTTCGGGCCGCGCGAACTGCGGCCCGGTCGTTGGCGCGGGCCAGATGAGCGACGCGCCGATCGACATCGCGAGGATGGTCACGACCACGGCGAGCGACCACACGACGTCGATGTGGAACCATTGCTCGCCGCACATCTTCACGCCCACGAAGGTGAGAATCGCGGCGAGGCCGTACTTGAGCAGGTGGAATTTGTCCACTACGGCGGCGAGCAGAAAATACAGCGACCGCAGTCCCAGCACGGCGAAGATGTTCGACGTGAAGACGATGAACGGGTCCTGCGTCACGCCGAAGATGGCGGGAATCGAATCGATCGCGAATACGAGATCGGTGAACTCCACGAGCACCAGCACGAGCAGGAGCGGCGTGGCCACGCGCTTGCCGTTCTCGATCGTCCAGAAATGCTTGCCGTCGAAGTTCGTGGAGAGCGGCACGAAGCGCCGCATGACGCGCACGATCGGATTCTGATCGCCCTCGAACTCCTCGTCCTGCTTGAACGCCATCCGGATTCCGGTGATGACGAGCAGGGCGCCGAAGATGTAGATGACCCAGTGGAATTTGGCGAGCAGCAGCGCGCCGAGCCCGATGAACAGCCCGCGCATGATGAGCGCGCCGAGAATGCCATAGAACAACACGCGGTGCTGGCAGATCTTCGGCACGCTGAAGTAGTCGAAGATCAACACCATCACGAAGATGTTGTCGACGCTCAGCGCTTCTTCGATGACGTACCCGGTGAGGAACGTGAAGCCGACAGGCCCGCCGTACTTCACGCCGAGACCCGCGGCGAAGATCAGCGCGAGCGCGACCCAGACGGCCGTCCAGATCGCCGCCTCTTTCGGCCGCACTTCGTGCGCCTGTCGATGAAATACGCCCAGATCCAGGGCGAGCATCGCGAGCACGAAGCCAATGAAGCCGGCCCAGAACCAGATGTTGGTCTCGATCATTGACGGGAAAGCTATCATCCGAACGCCTCCCATGACCGATCCGATCCGGCAGGACCTCGCCGTTGTGAACGCTCGCGTCTGGACGGGCGATCCCCGCCGCCCGTGGGCCGACGGGATTGCCTGTGCGGGCGCCCGCCTCTCCGCGGTCGGTTCGAGCGCCGAGGTTCGGAAGCTGGCGGGTTCGAGCGCGCGCGTGGTCGACGCTCGCGGCGGGATGATCGTGCCGGGGTTCATCGACGCCCACATCCACTTCATCACCGGCGGCTTTGGGCTCTCGTCGGTGCAGCTCCGCGGCGCAACCACACGCGACGACTTCGTTCGTCGCATCGCCGATTACGCGGCCACGCTCTCCGCCGGCGCCTGGATCACGCGCGGTGACTGGGACCACCACGGATGGGGCGGCGAGCTGCCGTCGCGCGAATGGATCGACGCGGTGACGCCGGAGAACCCGGTGTGGATCAACCGGCACGACGGGCACATGAGTCTCGCCAACTCGCTCGCGCTTCGCGCGGCGCGCATCGATCGCGATACCCCCGACGTGGAAGGTGGGACGATCGTTCGCGACACTGGCGGCATACCAACCGGTGTGCTCAAGGACAACGCCGAGCAGCTCGTGAATCGTGTGCTGCCACCCCCTACAGCCGAGCAACAGGCGGCGGCGCTCGACGCGGCGATGCGCTACGTGGCGTCGAACGGCGTGACCTCCGTGCACAACATGGGCACCTGGGAGGATCTCGCGGTATTCGATCGCGCGCACGCAGACAATCGACTGCGCACGCGCATCTACGCCGCGGTTCCCATCCACACGTGGGAGCGTTTGCGCGATGCCGTGGCCACGCGGGGACGAGGCGACGCCTGGCTTCGCATCGGCGCGCTCAAAGGGTTCGTCGACGGCTCACTCGGCTCGCACACCGCGGCGATGTTCGAGCCGTTCGACGACGAGCCGAACAACCGCGGGCTGTTCGTCAACACGCCGGATGATCTCTACGCCTGGACATCTGGGGCGGACAGGGCGGGGCTGCACATGATCGTGCACGCGATCGGCGATCGGGCGATTCATACGCAGCTGGACATCTTCGAGCGGGTCGCGCGAGAGAATGGGCCGCGCGACCGCCGCTTCCGCATCGAGCACGCGCAGCACATCGCGCCCGCGGATATGCCACGCTTCGCCGCGCTGGACGTGATCGCCAGCGCGCAGCCGTACCACGCGATTGACGACGGACGCTGGGCCGAGCAGGTCATCGGTCACGAGCGCGGAAAGGGGACGTATGCCTTTCGCTCGTTGCTCGACAGGGGCGCTCGCGTCGCCTTCGGCAGCGACTGGTTCGTGGCGCCGGCCACGCCGCTGGAAGGGATTTACGCCGCCGTCACTCGTCGCACGCTCGACGGCAAGCATCCCGAGGGATGGTACCCGGAGCAGAAGATCAGCGTCGAACAGGCGCTCGGCGCCTACACCGCCACCGCCGCGTTCGCGTCATTCGAGGAGGAGGAGAAGGGCTCACTCACCCGCGGCCGTCTCGCCGACTTCGTGCTGATCGATCGCGACATAACCCGCGTCGCACCCGAGACGATCAACGAAGCGCGCGTGTTGATGACCGTGGTGGGCGGTGAGGTGGTGTTCGACGTGGTAGGCGATTAGGCCGAGCAGCCGAGCTACGGAATATCCGCCGCCACGCAGACGAGCGATGTGGCGCCGGCGCCGGTGATCGTCGCCAGCACCCCGCTCGCCGCCACGTTGTGCTTCTTGCACGAGCCGCTCAGTGTCGCGCCCGCGTTCATCGTGAGCGTGGCGCCCGCGCGCAGCCGGAACTCCTTCGACGCCTTCACCGTGACGCGCTTGTTCGCCGCCACCGAGAGCTTGCCGCGGACGTCGATGTCGTTCTCGATGTCGATGTTGCTCGAGAAGTCGACGCCGCCCTGGTTGTTCAGGATCTCCACCTGGTCGAAGTGCGACGCCGAGTTGCCCGGGTGGGCGAACGTCACGCGCTGCGCATTCGAGCCGCTGAAGCGCACCTTGAGAATCTGCGAGCTGCCGGCCGAGAACGCGTCGTTGGCGATGTTGCCCAGCTCCTCGAGGTCGCCGTAGAGATCGACCAGACCCACCTGAATCGCCGACGCCGAGCTCGCGCCATCGAAGGTCGCCTTGCCGCGCACGACCAGCGTGTTCGTGGGCGCGCCGGTCAACATCTTGAGCTGTGCGCTACTGCCCGACACGAGGAGGTTGCCGGCGACATCGAGCGTCTTGCCGTTGATGGTGAGCACGCACGTCAGCGTCGCGCCCTGGACCGACAGATCACCCGACAGCGTATAGGCGGCGCCACCGCAGGAGGTCTGGCCCACGTACAGCATCGGCAAGCTGCCGCGCACGGTCTTGCCTGCGCCCTTCAGCCGCACGGCGCCACCAGCCGACGCGATGACCGCGCCGGTTGCGTCGAGATTGCCCGTGACAACGAGGGTGTTGCCGGCGACATCCACCTGTGCGCCGCCCTCGATGACGAGATCGCGCGCCGCCACGGCGCCACGCGGGCGCCGCGCCGCGAAGATCTTCGGCACGAAGACGTCGGTGTTGCCGGCCGCATCGGGCGCCCCGCCGCTCCAGTTCGCGGTATTCGTCCAGTCGTCATCCACGGCGCCGGTCCAGTACACCGCGGTGGACGTCGGCTTCACGACGAGCTTGAACGTCGCCGAGCCGGCTACGCCGCTCATGGAAGCGCGAACCGTGCATGATCCGGCGGCGCCCGCGACCGTGATGGACGCCGTGGCGCGGCCCGCTGACACAGCGGTGGTCGCGGTCGGCGTCGTGCCGGCCGGGCAGCCGTCGAGAACACTCCACGTCACCGAACCCGCGGCCGCGGCCACGTTGCGGCCATGGAAGTCGCGCAGCTCCACCGAGGGATTGGCGCCGAACGCACTGCCCGCCGTCGTGGCCAGCGTGAGCGCCGACGTCTCGACCAGCGTTTCGGCCGAGCCAGCGCCGACGGTGAACGCGCCCGTCGTATCGTTGGTGAATCCGTCGTCCGAGACGAATGCGATGCGTCCGTTACTGTGCGCGGCCGCGTCGAGCTTGAGGCTCGTGAACGTCACCACACCCGAGGCGTCGCTCATCGCCGACGAATCGCCGTCGAAGCCGAAGAACACCGACTGATTGTGGCCGCGCTTCGCGCGGATCACGCGTCCCGCGAGCGGAATCGTGCGGTCGAGCGCGTCCTTGAGATGAAGCGTGGCCGTGGCGATGCCGCCGTTGATGAGCGACGTCGCGGGGTGCTGCACGACCTTCAGCTTCACGGGCCACGACGTGGGAACCACGAAGTCGACCCGCAGACCGCCGACCGTGGCGCTCACGGTGTTGTCCTCGGCGTCGCTGTTCGGCAGCGTCCACTCGGGACCTTCCGCTTCGCCGTTCGCGTCCGTCGTCACCGACGAGGGGTGAGCGGCGTTGAACGTGCCGCGGTTCTTCACGAACACCACCACTGCGTCGTCGATCAGGTTGCCGTCGATGTCCGTGACGCGGACTCGCGGACGATGCCCGAGCTTCGCGCCGCGCGCCAACAGCGTCGGGAGCGACGCGCCCATACGTGTCATGGCGTGCGCTACACCCGGACGCAGCTGAACGTCGTTGGCCGACGTGAGCGTGTAGGTGTCGCCGTTCGCGGTCACGGTAAACACGAGCTTGAATCGCTGCGCCATGCCGCGAACCTTCGCGCTCGAGAAGTCCGCGACGCCGCTGCCGTCGGTGGCCACCTTCGTGAGGTTGAACGACGGCGTGCTCACCGCGCCGATCATCGCCGGTCCAGGACCAGCGACCGCGGCCGTCGCGCCGCCCGACGCAACCGCCATCGAGACATCGATGTTCGCCTGCGCGATCGGATTTCCGCTGACGTCTACAAGCTGAACTTTCGGACCGCCGCCAAACGTGGCGTCGTTGCGAATGGATGACGCGGGCGCGCTCGTGAACGACAGGCCGGCGATCGGGCCAGCCGAAAGGTTGAGAGCGGCCGTCGCCGAGGTGTAGCCCGGAGTGGAGAACTGAAGCACGTAGGCGCCCACGCCGCCGGTCAATGAGAGATCATTGAAGACGACGCGGCCCGCGACGTTGGTCGTCTGCGTCAGCGTGCCGCCGAGCGTGGCGGCGGGCCCGGACAGGATGCGCACCGTGACCGTGCGATCCGCGTCGGCGACCGCGTTGCCGTGATTGTCCTGAGCCTGGAGTGTGATCTGCGCGAGGCGTGAGCCGTTCACGAGCGTCGACGCGACGGTGCCCACGATGCCCAGCTTGCCGCCGGTGGCGGCGACGACGTCGAACGCGGCGCTCGTGGCGCTGGTGAGACCGTTGGCGCTCGCGGTGAGCGTGTAGCCCGCCGCGGCAACGTTCACGGACAGGCCGCTGAACACCGCGACGCCGTTCGCCGCCGTTGCGGTTGCGCCGCCAGACAGCGTCGCGCCGCTCGCCACAGAAGGGGGGTTGAGCGAGAGACTGACGCTGCTGGTGGCGGCGCTGACGAGGTTCCCGAACGCGTCGAGAATCGCGACCGAGGGCGCCGGCGCGAGCGAACTACCCGAGGTTGAGGGCGAGGCCGGGCTCGACTTGAACATCAGCGCGGCCGGCGCGCCGGGCACCACGGTGATCGTCGCGGTGCGCGGGCTGCCCGAGAGGCCAGCGCTCGTCGCCGTGACGGTGTAGACGCCGGCGCGCTGCAACACGCCGATGAGCGACGCGCTACCATTCGCGCCCGTTGTGACCTGCATCGTCGCCGTCGCCGCGCCGGAGACCGCGATGTCGATCAGCACGTTCGCGACCGGCTCACCCGCGGCGTTCGTCACCTTGATGTAGGGCGGCTTGGCCGGCGCCACACCGGCGACGAGCGTCGCGGCGATGGGCTGCGTTGCCGGAATCGCGGTGTCCGTCGCGCCACCCATGATGTGCATCGTGGGCGGCGTTGCGGGAGCCGGCGCGGGCGCGGGAGCCGGTGCGGGTGCGGGAGCCGGCGGGGGCGCGGGAGCAGGAGCAGGCGCGGGTGCCGGAGCGGGCGCGGAGGCCGTCGCCGTGGCGGTAAACGAGACACGCTTGCCGTTCACCGTCGAGACAGCGACAGTCGCCGCTCCCGCGCTGCCCAGCGTGAGCGTGGCGCCGGCGGTGCCGTCGGCTCCAGTGGTTTCATCGGCTGAGAGCGTTCCACTCGTCGCGCTCCACACGAGCGAAGCGCCGCTCAGCGGCTTGCCGTCGGCGTCGACGACGCGAACGACGAGCGGCTCCAACGTGGATCCCGGAGCGCCTCGCTGGCCATCGCCGGACACCATGATGATGCCGGCCGGAACGATCGCGATCGACCGAGCGGCGAACGTAGCGCTCTTCACGACGCCGGCGACGGACGCCGAGATCGTATCGTCGCTCGCCCTCTTGCCGAGTACGTAGTCCACCGACGCCAACCCACTCGACGTGGTGGTCGAAGTCGTCGAGCTCAGGAGGCCCGAGCCCGCGACGACCGACCACGAGACCGTCGCGCCGGCGATCGGATTCCCGAATTCATCGGCGACCTTCACGACGAATGGCGACTTGAGCGGCGAGCCGACGTTGCCGGTCTGGTCACCGCCCGACCGCGCGACGATCGACGCCGGCTTTCCGGAGAGTGCCGTCGCCGTGATGCCGACGCTGAATGAATTGCTGCTTGCCGCGAAGCCCTGAGGGCCCACCGCCGCCGCGAGGGTCAGCGTCGCGCTGGCGCGGCCGTTGGCATCGGTCGTCGCCGATGCGGGGCTCGCTGATCCACCATTGGCCGCGGAGAAGAGGACGTTCGCGCCCGGAACCGGGAGACCATCGGCGGCGCGGACTTCGACGACGACAGGCTGCGCCAATGCCTGGCCCGCGACGCCGGACTGTGCGTCGCCGCTCACCACGGCGATGCTCGCCGCCGACGGAAGCAGCGAAACAGTAGCAAAGTCCGAGGCGCCGTTGGGCGACGTGGCGGACACGCTCAAGGTGGCGCGTTGGCCCGCGCCACGAAGCGACCCGTCCGGGCCGATCGACGCGGCGCTCGCGTCGGACGTGCGCCAGAGGATCGGCACGTTCGTGAGGACGTTGCCGGCGTCGTCGAAAACCTTCGCGGTGAACGTCGCCGCACCGGACGAAGAGACGCTGACGCTCTTCGGGCTGACTTCGACACGCGCCACTCCCGCGCCCGGACCGACATATTCGATTTGAATGCGTGGAGCCTGGGTCGGCGCCGCGTCGAGCGCGTGGGCGCGCACGGTACCCTTGCCCTCGAACAGCACGCCGTCGGGGCCGCGATACTGCATCGTGGCGCCGAATAGCTCCTCCAGCGAGACCACGGCAACGGTCAGATCGAGGCTCAGGTCCTGCGAGCCGCGGTGGAACGCGACCGTGGTGTCCGCCACCGTATCAGACGCCGGCCGGACGATGATGACCCGAACACTATCGTAGGCGAGGTTGAACGCCGTGAGGTTGTCGTAGGCGTCGACGGCCGACTTGGAGAACACGGGCTGAAACGCAACGCGACCCGTGCCCAGGCGCGCGGGGGAAAGCCGCGACGGAGCAGTAGGGCCTTCCAGACAGCTGACCAAACCGGCAGCCATCGAGATGGTCGCAATGGGTCGGAGCAAGGTGCGCATAGTCCCGGTTGAACGCGTTCTTGACGTGCGCGACCTACCACGGCACAGGTCGCCTCATGAGCGCGTGTACGGTCGGTCCGGGACGGGGGGCCATCAATTTGACATTCTGTGTCAGAGCGCGGTCAGCTTGGGCCACGAGGGTCGCTCAAAACGACCGGCGCAGTTTCCAAGTGCCCTATCGCAAAGCGTTTAGGCCACCTCGGCGAAATCCGGTCAAATCGGGACTTTTGCGCGGAGGGGCGCATCGTTTTGTTGCACGGGCTCTACGAGCCTGTTTGCAGGCTCGTACGACAAGCTGTTTCCGGCGTTTAGCTTGGGACCCCTACGGCAGGTTTGCGAGCGTGCAATTCGCCGCGAACGCGGGGCCGTTCGCGCCGCTGATCGTGGCCGGCGGTGTCCCATTGTGCCGCTGGCAGCGGCCGTTGGGTGGCTCGAGCGAGGCAGTGCCAATCAGATCGAGCGTGGAATTGGAGTGCAACCGGATCGTGCCGTAGATGTAGAGGTTGCCCACGCTGCTCTTCACCAATCGGGCGTTCGTATTGACGTCGACGTCGCCCATCACTTTGGCGTCGGACGTGAGGGTCACGCCGCCCGCCGTGGTGTTGGTGATGACCAGATTCTCAAACCGCGAGTGCGTCGGCTCTGCATGCACGAAGTTCATCGTCTGCGAGCCCGTGCCCGAGAACACCGTCGTGTGCGCGCCGCTCGCGGCGAAAGCGGTGAGCACACCCCCCGCGCCGTTCTCCGAGAGATTGCCACGGAGCTCCAGCGTGCCGCCGGTGAGGTTCGACTGTTGGCCGGTGAACGATGCGTTGCCGGTGATGAGAACACTCGATCCGGTCGTCATGTCGAACGAGCCCGCCGACCCGATGCTCAGCGATCCATTCACGTTCAGAGTGCGGTTGCCGGCATTCACCCGACAGTTCGCGGTGAGTGTGCCGAAAACCGTGGTGGTGCCGTTGAGCGCAACGGCGGCCGGCGACACACAACTCGCGGCGGTGAAGTTGGGCACCGTGCCCTGCACGTTGACCGTTGTGCCCGACGGAGCAGCCTGCGACACGACGCCGGTGGTGCCAATGATGCCGCCACCGCCCGCGTCGAGGTTTCCATTCACAGTCAGCGTGAACGTGCCGACGTCGATCCGCGCGGTGCTGCTGCCCTCGACAACGACGTTTCTCGCCGTTCCGTTCGCGTTGAGGCCGGGGTTCGCGAAACGCTGCGCGATGAAGACGTCGGTCGTTGCCGTGGGAGCTTGCGCGTTGCTCCAGTTGCCGGCGAGGCCCCACACGGCTCCCGATCCGCCGGTGAAGTACACGTAACCCGCCCCGGGCAGGACAACGAGGGTGAACGGCACGATTCCATTGAGCTCGACGGTCGACGCCTGGATGAAGCACGACGAAGCCGTGCTTCCCGCCGTGATCGTCGCCGTCCCGACGCCACTGACCATCGGCTTCGGCGTCGTCGCGGTCGTGCCCGCGCAGCCCAGGACCGTCCACAACACGTTGTTCGTCGCCGATGGCACGACGTTCCGGTTGAACCGATCCATCGCCGCGACCGACGGCGCTGGACTAAACGCCGTGTTGATCGGCGTGGCGAACGTCGTCGTCGCGGTATTGGAAACGAGATTCTGCGCCGCACCCGGCACGGCGTTGAACGGGTTTGTCAGCACCGGGGAAATGGGTGCGCCTGCCGTCGTGTAGGTCGTCGCGAACCGAACGGAGAGATTGCTTTGCGCGACGGCGTCGATCGAGAGATTGGAGAACGTCGCCAGCCCATTGAGATCGGTCGACGCGCTTGTGGTTCCCTCGAGGTTGTACGTGAACGTATGATCGGGCCCGGGCTCGGCCGTGATGACGACGTTGCTCAACCTGATGTCGCGGTTGGCCGCGTCTCGCAACTGGACCTGGAACTGACTGAGGGCCGCACCGTTGGCGAACGTGGTTCCGCTCGCGTGTTGCTGAATGACGACGAGCCGCGTGGGATGGGTGGATGCAACGGTGAACGAGACCGGCGGCACGGTTGAACAGTTCGTGATCGGAACGCCGGCCGAGCAAGCCGTCACCTGATTGGCCGCGAAGTCGACGTTCGGCAACGTGAAGTTGGGGCTGGTCGCGACGCCATCGGCGCCCGTCACCACCGTGGCCGGCGAACCGAGCGTTCCCGTTCCCCCAGTCACCGCGAAAATGACCGGCGCACCGACCACCAGGTTCTGGTCGATGTCCGTCGCGACCACCTTCGGTACGAGCACGGCTCCCCACAGCGCGTACGCGGGCAGGGTCGTCCACGCCGCCAGATTCACCACAGCGCCCGGGCGGACTTCGAAGGTCCGTGAGTGCACGATGAACACCTGCTCGCCGAGCGTAACGCGGAAGCGCAACGAGTAGGTCCCCACGACGCCGCGCACGACCGACGCCGAGAAGTCGGCGACGCCACTCGCGTTCGTGGATACCTCGCTCGGTGAGACCGTGAGCGTGGCGCCAGGAATTGCGCTCGAGGCCGACGGCCCGTGTTCGATCTCCTCGAAATCGTCGCCCGAACCGGTCACCACTTCGGCTGTCACCGTGACGCCGCTGAGCGACACGGGATTTCCAGCTCCATCGACGAGCTGCACCTTCGGCCCCGCGCCGAACGCCGTATTGTTGTTCACCGTTGGCGGCGGCTCGACGCCACCACCCGCGGTGGTCGACACGCCCGCCACGCCGCCCGAGGTTGCCGTCGCCGTGAAGTTCACGTTGGGCAGGCCACCGGCACTCGCCCGCGCGGTGTTCTGTCCAAGCGTCGAGCCCATCGTCCACGTTGTGGCCGAGGCAATACCGTTCGCTCCTGTCGACACCGGCGTGGTGGGTACGATGCTGCCGCCACCGCCGGTGACAGCAAACGTCACCGCCACACCGGCGACCGGGTTTCCACCGGCGTCGGTCACCAGCACCGCGGGCGCGGCGCTCACCGCTGTCCCCACCTGCGCCGAGAGACCGTCGGTGCCCGCGACCGCCGCCATGTTCGCGGCCGCGCCGGCCGTCACGTTGAACGTGGCGCTCTGCGCGGGCGTGAGGCCGGTGCCGCTCGCCGCGAGCCGATATCCCACGCCAGCCTTGTCGATTCTGACATTGGCGAACGTCGCCACGCCGCCCACGGTGTTCGCCGCGGTGGTTCCCGAGAGCGCGGCGCCGGCGGTTCCCGTTCCCGACGCGATCGAGAGCGAGACCTGCGTGGCCCCGGCGTTCGTCGCCAGATTGCCGTACTGGTCGAATATGGAAACTGTGAACGACGCAATCGCCGCGAGCGACGCGACGTTGGTGGGCTGCGTCGTGAACACGAGCGCGGTGGGCGTACCCGGTCCGACGTTCGCCGTGAAGTTCACGCTCGGCGCGCCGGTCACCGACGCCACCAGCGTGCTCGTTCCCACGACGGTGCCAACCGTCCAGCTACCGACGGTGGCGACGCCGTTGGCGTCGGTCGTCTGCGAGCCGCCCGTCACCGAGCCACTGCCGGCATTCGGCGTGAACGTCACCGTAGCGCCCAGCACCGGATTGCCCGACGCATCCGTGACGCGCACCGACGGCCGCGATTCCACGGTGACTCCCGCCGGCGCCGACTGATTGTTGCCACCCACGATGGTGAGATTCGCGGCGGCCGCGGCGCCCACGTTGAACGCGTCGCTCGTCGCCTGCGGATTGCCCGTCACTGCCGCGGTAGCGGTGAGCCGATATGCGGCGCCAAGCCGGTCGACCTTGAGATCGTCGAACGTCGCGATGCCGTTCACCGCGTTCTTCGTTGCCGTTCCACTCAGCGCCGCCTCTGCCGCGCCGCCGCTCAGCGCGACCGTCACCGCCGCCGTCGACGTCGTGGCGTTGCCGAACGCGTCGAAGAGCTGCACCTCCACCGGCGGCGCAATGGGCAGATTCGCCACGGCGCCCGCGGGCTGACGTTTGAACACCACGGCGCTCACCGGTCCGGGCAGAGCCGTCGCGGTGAACGTCACGGCCACGGTGCCGATGCTCGCCGTCGCCGAAGCCGCGCCCACCGCTGTCCCGAGCTTGAGCGTCGCGCGCGCGAGGCCATCGGCGTCGCTCGTGCTCGACGGCGTGACGGTTCCGTTCGTCGCCGCCCAGTTTACGGTGGCTCCCGAAACGGGGAAGTTGCCCGCGTCCACGACCTTCACCACGAGCTCCGCCGGCAGGTTCGTGTTGACCGCCGCGCTCTGCGAGGTCCCGGCTATGGCATTCATGCTGGCCGGCAGCGACCGGACAGCGTGCACGGTGAACGTGGCGCTGGTCGCGACTCCGGTCACCGACGCGACGATCGTCTCGTCGCCGACGACGGCACCCAGCGTGTAACTCACCGATGCCTGTCCATCGGCGCCGGTGGTGGATGTCGCGGCGCCCAACGCGCCGCCGCCTGATTTCGACCACGAGACCGTGGCGCCGGCGACGGGATTGGTGAACTGATCGAGCACCTTCACGACGAGCGGCGCGCGCAGTGCCTTGCGCACCGTGTCGGTCTGATTGTCACCCGAGACGATCGCGAGCGACGCAGGTCCGGCGGCAAGTGCAGTCGCGGGCACCGACAACGAGGCGCTCCCCGAGGTCACCGTGATGCTTTGCGCTCCCGAGACCCTTCCGAGGATCACTGAAGTCGACGCGCGTCCCGCGGCGTCCGTCGTTGCAGACGTCGGCGTGGCCGATCCGCCGGCCGGCGGCGTAAAGGTGACCGCCACGCCAGGCAATGCGACGTTGCTGCTGGAGCGCACCTCGACCGTGATGGGCGAGGGGAGCGCGGCGCCCACCGCGCTCGTTTGTCCGCCGCCGCTGATGAGAGCGATGGAGGCGGGAACCGAGAGCACCGAGAGTGAGACCTGGTCGGTAATGTCGCGCGGGGTGCGCGCCGAGATGTTGACGGTTCCGCCTCTCACAGCGCGGATCAAGGCGTCCTGCCCCGAGGCGGTGACTTCCGCGACCGAGGGATCGGACACCTGCCACACCACCGGAACGGGAACCGCGGTTCCCGCCGCGTCAAAGCCCGTGGCGGTGAACGTCGTGGTGCTATTCGTCGGGACCGAGGTGTTGCGCGGGCTGATTTGCAACCGCACCACGGAGGAGCCCGGGCCGACGTAATCGACCTGCAATGTGGTGCTGTTCGGCGTCGATTCGTTCGACGCGTGCGACGCGACCTTCGTATTCCCCTGGAACAGCACACGGGCCGCGTCGCGGAACTGCATTCCGGCGTCGAACACTTCGCCGTCCGAGTGCACCGGCACCGTGAGATCGAGCGTCACGTCCTGCTGTCCCGGGCGAAACGCGAGCGTCGTATCGATGAGCGTGTCGGCGACGGGCCGCACGATCACCACGCGCGCACTGTCGTACCTGATGTTGAAGTCGGCGAGCTGCGATGCCGTGCGCGCCGCGGACGCCGAGAACTGCGGCGCGATGAGAATGCGGCCGCGTCGCGCCGACGCGGGCTTTGGTCCTGTTGCCACATCCACACACGTTGCTACACCAGCCGCCAGGCCGAGGACGGCGAACGAGCGTAGTGGCAGTCGCATTCGGGGAGTTGACGTTGGCGGGCGGGGAATACACCTCCGCGGGCAACGCCAGCGGCGGCGGGACCAAAATGGGGCCCGCTATTTTGCCGATAGTGACATAGCGGCGTCAACCATGGCTGTGTACGCGGCCGCGACCTGGATGGGACACAGCGGAACCGCGTTCCACGCCATAAGCCAATGAGGGGCCAGCATTTACGCTGGCCCCTCATAGTTTTTCACATCAGATCCCCGAACTAAAATTTCGTGATTTCTTCGCAGGCGCGCTTGATATCGTCCACCTGCGGGAGGATCGCGTCCTCCAACCGGGGAGCGTAGCCGACGAAGGTGTCGGTGGACGCGACGCGCTTTACCGGCGCGTCGAGCCACGCGAAGCACTCGTCGGCGATGCGTGCCGCGATCTCGGCGCCATAGCCCCACGAGATGGAATCTTCGTAGACGACGATGGCGCGATTCGTCTTCTTCACCGACGCGTACACCGCGTCATGATCCCACGGCGAGAGCGTGCGCAGGTCGATGACTTCGACCGACATTCCCGTCTCGGCGAGCTGATTCGCGGCGGTGAACGCGCGCTGCACGGTGGCGCCGTAGGTCACGATCGTCACGTCGCTGCCCTCGCGCACGATCTTCGCCTTGCCGAACGGCACCATGAAGTTCGGTCCCGGATAGGCCGCCTTGTTGTACGTCTGGCGATAGAGATGCTTGTGCTCGAGGAAGATCACCGGATCGTCGCAGCGGATGGCCGTGCGCAGGAGGCCGTTGGCGTCGAGCGAGGTGGCGGGGCAGACGACGCGCAGGCCGGGGCAATGAGTAAACAGTGATGCGCCGGTCTGCGAGTGATAGATCGCCCCGCGGATGTAGCCGCCGTACGTCACGCGGATCACCACCGGTGAGCTGAACTTTCCGTTCGAGCGCCAGCGCATGGTCGCGAGCTCGTCGCGGATCTGCATGTACGCCGGCCAGATGTAATCGAAGAACTGGATCTCCACCACCGGCTTGAAGCCGCGAAGGGCGAGACCGATCGCGCGCCCCACGATGTTCGCTTCGGCGAGCGGCGAGTTGTACACGCGGGCGCCGCCGAATTCCTTCTGCAGGCCCCACGTCACCTTGAACACGCCGCCCTTGCCCTTCACGCGCTCGAGATTCTCCTCGCGCGAGACGTCGGCGACGTCTTCGCCGAATACGAGGATGCGCTTGTCGCGCCGCATCTCGTCCTTCATGCACGCGTTGAGCAGATCCACCATCGTCGTTTCGTTGCCCGAGAACTGCGGATCGTCCTCGGTGTCGAAATGCTCGCTGGTGGGATCGATGTCGGGCGAGTAGACGAACTGCTCGATGGTCTCCGGCCCCGGCTGCTCTTCCGCCAGCGCCGCGTCGGTGGCGGCCAGGACTTCGGCGTCCACCTCTTCCTGGATCTTGGTGATCTGGTCCTGCGTGGCGTAGCCCTGCTTGATGAGCCAGGCCGGGAACTGCGTCACCGGATCGCGCGAGGCTTCCGCTTCGCGATCTTCGGCGGGCTTGTAGAGAATCTCGTCGTCGGACAGCGAGTGCGAGTACGGACGGATCACGCGCGCGTGCACCAGCGCGGGACCCTGGCGACGGCGCGCGTAGTCCACCGCCTTCTGCATCACCGCGTGACTGGCGAGGAGGTCGCAACCGTCAACTTCCTGAATGAACAGTCCGGGGAACGACGCCACGAGCTTGGAGATGCTGCCGCCCGCCGTGTTCACCTCCACCGGAACCGAGATCGCGTAGCCGTTGTCCTCGACGAGGTAGACAACCGGGAGCTTGAGGTTGCACGCCGTGTTGAGGGACTCCCAGAACTCGCCCTCGCTCGTCGTCCCGTCGCCGGTGGTGCAGAGCACGACCTCGTCGTCGGCGAACTTCTCGGTGATGCCGATCAATCGCGCACGCAGCGTTGCTTCCGCCGACCCCACGGCCTGCAGGAACTGCGTGCCGGTGGGCGACGACGTGGAGACGATGTTCAGCTTGTCGTGGCCCCAGTGACTCGGCATTTGCCGGCCACCGGAATTGGGGTCGATGGCCGCGCCCACCGCCGAGTAGAGCATCTCGGCCGGCGTCATGCCGAGCTGCAGGCAGAGCGCGCGGTCACGGTAATAGAGATAGAACCAGTCGTAGGCCGGGCGAAGGACGAAACCGGCCGCCGTGAGGATGGCCTCATGGCCGGCGCCCGAGATCTGGAAGAAGATCTTGTTCTGCCGTTTGAGCTGGATCTCTTTGTCATCAAGGCGCCGCGACAACAGCATCGTGCGGTAGGCGCCGACGAGCTGCTCTCGGGTGAGCTCGGTAGCGCTGGTGCGCTCGGCTCGCGTCTGAGAAGCCATGCGTCTCCGATAGTTAGAACGACCCTGGGCAAATTAACGGGCGCCCTGACGGTCAAACAGTTGCATGAGCAAGGGGGCGCCTGGCGGCCCTGCCGGCCGTTGCCTTCGCCGGTTCGGACCGTCGTAAAAGAAAGGACTGTCGACCTCGCCATGCTGTCACGATGCGCGACGCCCGCGGCCCAACCGAATTATTCACCGAAAGGTCCATGGCGAACCGGAACCAGCAGTGCACTTTCTGTGACCTGATCCGCGGATCAGCTGAGGTTTCGATTTGTCACGAGGACGCCGACGCGCTCGCCTTCATGGACGTGCAGCCCGTCAATGCGGGGCATGTCCTGGTGGTGCCGCGCCAACACTACGAATCGCTGCTCGACGTGCCTCCCGAGCTGGGGATGCATCTCTTTCGCGTGACGATGAAGCTCGCCGGCGCGGTGCGCCGCGTGACGAAGTGTCAGGACATGAACATCGTGGTCAACAGCGGCTCGGCTGCCGGACAGGACGAGCCGCATTATCACGTTCACATCATTCCTCGGCGGCACGGCGACGGTTTCGACATCCCGCTTCCGTTCAACGGATCGCAGATGCCCGATCGCACCGTGCTGGACGCATTCGCGGCCCGCATCATTGCCGCGTTGCGCGATCCGATGCGCGTCGGGCTCGGGAATTGACTCTTGCGCGTTTGAGTAATTGGCTTCATTTGTACCGTGCACGCGGCCGTGTGCCGCGCCCCCTGCCGGAGGAGAATGCATCCTCAAGCCCGATCGCGATTAGCGCAAAGGCGACCACGATCACGACGTCGATCGCGGGCAGCGGGTCTCCCCAATCAATTCAGTGTGTTTGTCGCGACACCCCGTCACGGGAATCATTCCCGTCGCGGGGTGTCGCCTTTTTCGCGAGGTGACATTGTCCCGTCGTCGGCAATTCCACCGCGTTCTTCTCCCCCGAACCCCTCGCGCCCCACGGCGAGGGAAGGCTGTGCGGCCCGGTCATCAGAAGCGCGCGATCAAGCGCGCTGCCATGCGCGACTGCGGCCGTCGCTGTGTGTACTGCGCGGCTCCGCTCGACTTCGAGCTCGCGACATTGGATCACGTCCATCCGCTGGCGCACGGTGGAGCACACGTTCCCGGCAACGTGGTCTCCGCGTGTCCGCGCTGTAATCGCCTCAAGGGCGATCTCCTTCCCACCGAATTCTTCGGCCGATATCCCTGGGCCGGGCTGAACTTCCTCGCCTACGCGCGCGCGGTGCATCGCGCTCTCAAGCGCGCGGCGCGACGGGCCGTCAGTCTGGCGTTCGCTCGAGCGGCCTAGGCGCGTCGCTCAGTAGTCAACCGGTCTGAGGTAGCTCTCGCCAATCGCCGTCGCGCTGACCATCGCGACGGTGGGCAGCCGTCGCTTCCAGTGCGTGCTCGCCAGTCGCTTGTGGACGAGCGCGACTTCGGCCGCGTTCAAACCGCGCGCGACCAGGTCGGCTTCGGAATAGCCGTGCGTCATCCAGTTGAGGATCTCGTCGGCGCGCGCGTAGCTGATGCCGAAATCACCCTCGTCCGTCTGGCCCACCACGAGATCGGCCGTCGGCGGCTTGCTCACGACGACGTCGGGCACGCCGAGATGGCGGGCGAGCGTCCACACCTGCGTCTTGAACAGATCACCGAGCGGATTGATGGGCGGTGAGTCGTCGGCGTGCCAGGTGAAGTAGCCGAACAGTCGCTCGGTCTTGTTCCCCGTGCCCAGTGGAATGCCGCGATGCTTGGCGGCCTGGTCGAACAGCGTGATCATGCGCATGCGCGCCATCACGTTGCCCCGTCGCGCGGGATCGGCGTCGGGCTCGTGCGTGAGATAGCCGTCTACCGCGGCCGAGATGTCGATGGTGCGCGCCTCGACGCCGAGGTCGGCGATCACGAGCTGCGCGTGGTCGAGACTCTCGCGGCTCGACGTGCGATACGGCATGCGGACGGCCAGGACGCCGGCCGGTCCCAGGGCGCGCGCCGCGAGATAGGCTGTGACCGCGGAATCCACGCCGCCCGACACGCCGATCACGGCGCGACTGAAGCCACGCCGCGCCATCTCTTCGCGAATGAAGCGAACGAGAAAGTCCTCGGTGAGGGCGGGGTCGATCTCGAGTGGCGACGGTGGTTGCCCGGCATGAGGAACCCGCACCACGCAGAACTTTCCGTTCGAGGCCGGCCGGTCCGGCGCCGCCGGCTTTAGACGCTCCGATACCTCGGCTTCGTCGAACGCGAGCTCGGTGGGCGTGCCGCGCTCGATGCGGTCGATGCTCGCGCGGAGGTGCGGCATCATCGTTTCGAGATCGGCGATGAGCGGCATGTCGGCGCGCGCACGGGTGACGTCGGCGAGGTCGATCGTCACCGAGAGCAGGGCGTCGACCCAGAGCGGCGCGCGGCCGCGAACCTCCCCCTTGGGGCCGGCCACCATGGATCCGCCCGGGAAGACCTTGCCCCCTTCGCTGCCGACGAGATTCGACAGGGCGACGTACACGCCGTGCTCATCCGCAATGTCGCGCGTGAGGCGGTCCCAGCGGCTGACGCTGGCGGGACCCGGAACGCTGTCGCTCTTGGGCCAGAGGCCACGGGCCGGGGGTGCCGACGGGACGAAGAGCACCTGCGCGCCGTCGAGCGCGGCAATGGTCCCGGTGAGGCTGTGCCAGGCGTCTTCGCACACCAGGATGGCCGCCCGGCCCCATGACGTATCGAACGCCGAGATCTCCCGCCCGCGCTCTACGAACCGCTCCTCGTCGAACAACCCGTAGGTGGGCAGGAAAATCTTGCGGTGCACGTGGCGAATACGCGCGTCGCCGTCGCCCAGTGTGACGTACATCGCACTGTTGTACAGCTTGTGATTCCATACTTCATAGAATCCAAGCGTGACGTCGAGCGGGCCGCGGCGGGTCCCGGTTACCGTGTCGCGATACGCCGCGTCCAGATCACGCGCGAGTGTTCCGGCGGTGACGGCAACGTCGCGCACGCCACCTTCGAGGAAGTAGCCAGTGAGCGCGGTCTCGGGGAGCGCGAGAACCATGGGACGCGGGTCGAGTCCGTCGAGCTGGACAAACAGCTCTTTGAGCCGGTCGAGGTTCGCGCGGTAGTCTCCCTTGCGCGGCGCAAGCTGGGCGACGGCGAGGTGGACAAAGGGGGGCATGGAGTAAGGCTACTGGCGAGGGGCGGGGGCGGGAAGCGGCGGGCGGCGGGCGGCGGGAGCACGGCATCACGATCGGGGTATCTTCTGAAGCAGACAAAGCAGTGACAGTCATGAACTACTCCTCGCGGCACAAGGTCGCTCGCTGGGCCGTCGCCATCGCGTTACTCCCGGCGATCGGTTTCGCGCAGGCCGCACCCGCCAAACAACCCGTCTCTACCGGCGAGCCCTGGCGCATCGTCACGCTCCCGCAGTCGTCGCTCGTCTACGGGCGCGACGGCTCGCTCATTGGCGAGATCGGGCGCGAATGGCGCACGGTCGTGCCCATCCGCTCGCTGCCCAAATACGTCTCGCAGGCGTTCGTCGCCATCGAGGACCAACGCTTCTACGAGCATGACGGCGTGGACGTGATCGGTGTGCTCGGCGCCATCAAAGGCAAGATTCTCAATCAGAATCGCGGCGGCGCGAGCACCATCACGCAGCAGCTCGTCGGCTACATGCATCCCGACGTGATCGACCGCCGCGACATCAGCCTGTCGCGCAAGCTGCGCGAGCAGTCCGCGGCGCGCGAGATGGAGAAGCACTACACGAAGGAGCAGATCCTCGAGGCGTACATCAATCAGATCAACCTCGGGCGCAGCTGGTACGGCGTGGAAGCCGGTGCCCGACACTATTTCGGTAAGACGGCGGCGAAGTTGACGATGGCGGAAGCCGCCACGCTCGCCGGCCTTCCCAAGTCGCAGCCGACGTACGATCCGATCCGCTTTCCGCAGCGCGCGAAAGCGCGGCGCGACGTCATTCTCACCAAGATGGCGGAGCAGGGACTCATCACGGTCGCGCAGGCCGAGCAGGCGAAGGCGGAGCCGGTGGTCACGGCGCCCAACGCCGGCATGTCCGCGCCATCGGGATACTTCATCGACGCCGTCCGCCAGCAGGCCGAGCGCGCGGGAATTCCCGTCTTCAACGGCGGCTACAAGGTCTACACGACGCTCGATCCCACGCTCCAGCAGCACGCGGTCACCGCGCTGATCGAAGGGACGCTCAAAGTCGAAGCGCAGAAGGGCTACTCGCACATCACGCAGGCGCAGGCCACCGGCCGCGAGACCGATTACCTGCAGGGCGCGGTCGTCGCGCTCGATCCATTCACCGGCGACGTGCGCGCGCTCGTGGGGGGTCGCAACTACCAGCGCGCGCCGTTCAATCGCGCCGTCTCCGCCAATCGCCAGCCGGGGTCGTCGATCAAGGCCATCGTATACGCCAAGGCGATCGAAGACAGCATTCCCGCGAGCACCATCGTTCCCGACACGGCGCTCGAGATTCCGGTGATCGGCGATCCGCCAATCTACAAGCCGCAGAACGTCGACGGAAAATTCATCGGCCCCATCACGATGCGCGAAGGCCTCATTCACTCGCGCAACACGATCGCGATTCAGCTCGGCATGCGCGTTGGGTACGACTCCGTGGCGGCGCTTGCGCAGCGCATGGGCATTCAGTCGCCGATGATGCCGGTGCCCGCGAGCATGATTGGCGCATCGGAGGTGCATCCGATCGAGCTGGTCGCGGCCTACACGGCCTTCGCCAACAACGGCAACGTGGTTCAGCCGCGCTTCGTCACGCGCGTGGACGACGCGTCGGGGCGCACGGTGCTCATTCGGCCGCCGTCCACGCCGCAGCCCGTGCTCGACCCGCGCGTCGCCTACATCGTCCGGAGCATGATGACCGACGTCGTGGAGCGCGGCAGCGGCACCGCGGCGCGTCGCGCTGTCCCGGCGTCGATCCCTGTCGCCGGCAAGACGGGCACGACCAACGACAACGTGGACGTCTGGTTCCTCGGCGTCACGCCGGAGCTCGTTGCCGGAGTCTGGCTGGGCTTCGACAAGCCGAAGACGATCACCTCGGGCGCCGTGGGCGGAACGCTCGCCGCGCCCATCTGGGGCCAGATGATGGGTCGCTACTACGCGAACCGTCCGACACTCGGCTGGGCGCCGCCGCCGGACGGCATCACGTACGCGGAGCTCAATCGCGACACCGGCGCGCTCGCCGACTCGACCACGGCGCCGGACAAGCGCTATTTCGAGTTCTTTCTCGAGGGAACCGAGCCCGAACCGCTGCGCGACAATCCGTGGAAGGCCGCGCAGTGGGGCCCGTTCCTCGCCCCTCGGTTGGCGCCGAGCACTGCGGGAACGGGCGTGACGCAGCAGGGTTGGGCTAAGCGACCTTGGTCGCCGCCGCCTTCTTCTCGAGGTCTTCCATAAGGGTTGGCTCGGTGCCGACGGGCTTCTCCGCCGGCACGAGCGCGATCTCGAACAACTCATCCAGCGTGCTGACGCAGTGGAACTGCAGCTGCTTCCGCACGTCCTCCGGGATGTCCTCCATATCCGCCTCGTTGTCCTTCGGCAGGATGATGGTGGTGATTCCCGCGCGGTGAGCGCCGAGCACTTTCTCCTTCACGCCACCGATGGGAAGCACGCGGCCGCGCAGCGTGATCTCGCCCGTCATCGCGACGTCGCGTCGCACCGGGCGGCCTGACATCGCGCTCACGAGCGCCGTCGCCATGGTGGTGCCCGCCGACGGACCGTCCTTCGGAATGGCGCCCGCAGGCACGTGCACGTGCACCTCGATGGAGCCGAGGCGGTCTTCGGGAATGTGAAGCTTCGACGCGTGCGTGGCCGCGTACGTCATGGCCGCGCGCGCCGATTCCTTCATCACGTCGCCGAGCTGCCCGGTGAGAATGAGCGAGACGTTCCCCCATCCACTCACCTGCGTCTTGTCGTCGTCGCTCATGCGCTGGCCGTAGCCGTACAGGCGGCGAATGGCTGCCTCCACGAACATGATGTCTCCGCCGGCGGGCGTGTAGTACATGCCCGTGGCCACACCGACCTCGTTCTCTTCGGCGGCGTGCTCCGGGTGCACCTTGGGCCGGCCGAGCAGATCGCGCACTTCGTTCGCGTCGATCTTGCCGTCTTCGATAATCTTGGGATCGCCGGCCGCGATACGCCGCGCCACTTTGCGAGACACCGCGCCGATCTGCCGCTCGAGCTGACGCACGCCGCTCTCACGGGTGTACTTGCTGATCACCGCCATCACCGCGTCGTCCGTGAAGGCGACTTTCTTGTCGCCCAGACCGGACTCCTCGAGCTGCCGCGGAATCAGATACTTCTTCGCGATCTCGGCCTTCTCGCGTTCGGTGTAGCCCGCGAATTCCACGACTTCCATGCGGTCGAGCAGCGGCCCCGGAATGTTCTGAATGAAGTTCGCCGTCGCGATGAACAGCACTTCGCTCAGATCGAACGGAATGCCGAGGTAGTGATCGGTGAAGCTGTCGTTCTGCGCCGGATCGAGCACCTCGAGCAGCGCGGACGACGGGTCGCCCTGGAACGAGACGCCCAGCTTGTCGACCTCGTCGAGCAGGAAGACGGGGTTCTTGGTGCCCGCCTGTTTCATGCCCTGCACGATGCGTCCGGGCATCGCGCCCACGTAGGTGCGCCGATGACCGCGGATGTCCGCCTCGTCGCGCGCGCCGCCAAGGGCCACGCGCACATACTGGCGGCCGAGCGAGCGTGCGATGGATTTCGCGATCGACGTCTTGCCCACGCCCGGCGGACCGACGAACAGCAGGATGGGCCCCTTCGCCATGGCGCGCGACTTCGCTTCCTTCGCGTCGGTGATGGGGCGCTCCTCGTGGCTGGCCGTGCCCAGCTGCGGCGTGGCGTCTTCCCTCGACGCGCGGAGCTTGGCGATGGACATCTCGCCGGACTTCTTCAGCTCCTCCTCGAGCTGCTGCGCGCGCAGCTGACGCACAGCGAGGAACTCGAGCACCCGGTCCTTCACGTCGGGCAGCCCGTAGTGATCCTCATCGAGCACCGTTTGAGCGTTCTGCAATTCGAGATTGTCGTCGGAGCGGTTGTTCCACGGCAGCTCCGCGATCCACTCGAGGTACGTGCGAATGACCTGCGCCTCCATGGACTCGCGACCGGCGCGCTCGAGGCGCCCGATCTCGCGCTCCACTTCCTGGCGCGCCTCCCTCGGCAGATCCAGCTTGTTGAGCTTGTCGCGCAGCTCGGTGATCTCTTTCGACTGATCGTCGTCGCCGAGCTCCTTCTGGATCGCCTTCATCTGCTCGCGGAGGTACATCTCGCGCTGCCGCTCGCCGAGCTCCTCCTGCACCTGCGACTTGATCTCCTCCTGCATCTCGAGCATGCCGATCTGCTTCTGGACGTGCACGAGCACGCGGCGAAGCCGCTCCTCGACGCTCAACGTCTCGAGCAGCCCCTGCTTCTCGGGCGGCTGGAGCTCGATGTATCCGGCCACGAGGTCGGCAAAGCGGCCGGCGTCCGTGACCGCGTCGAGCACCTGGTGCACCACCTCTTCGGGCAGTCCACGGCGCTCGCCCAGCTCGGCGGCGCGCTCACGAAGCTCCTTGTGGAGGGCGACGAAGGACGGGTCTTCCTCGTTCACCGGCTTCATCTCGTCCACCGGCATCACGACGGCGCTCAGGTACCCTTCGGTGGTGTTGTACTGGAGCGCCGTGGCCCGCTGCTCACCCTGGAGCAGGAGCTGCACGCCCCCCAACCCGCGCTGGATCTGGCCGATCCGCGCGATGACGCCCATCGAGTACAGAATGTCGGGCGTGGGTTCGTCGGTGTTGTCGCGCTGGGCGACGGCAAACACGAGCCGTTCGGCCTTGAGCGCCGACTCGATCGCCCGGAGCGTGCCCGGACGGCCCGCCGCGATGGGGGCGGTGAGCCCGGGAAAGATCACGGTGCCCCGTAGGGGGAGCACCGGCAGAGTTTGGCGCTGAGCCATGGTTTACGCTGACCTGGGTAAGAAGTCGAGTGACGTCTCCCGATCCGCTACGACCGATCGGTGGCGGGAGTTCGCACACTCCATTCCAAATACGAAGCCGCTCCCCCCGCCTCGGGCCCTGCAATGGACCAAGTTAGCGCCCCAAGCGGGAGGAACGGCGCATGACGGGCTGGGATAGTGCAGGTTGAACGCCGCTCGTTTCGCGTCAGCGTGGCAGGGAAAGTCGGTTGCAGGTTCAAGAGTCTGACGGAGTGGCACTGCCGCTACGGCGCGCGTCCTTTCCATAAGATTGTGCGGGTCCTAAATTGCCGTTTCACCATAGCCTATACACTGAGCGGTTCGAGTGCCCGATCCCGTCGTACCCACTTCGGACTCCGAGCAGCTGCGCGCCCATGTGGAGCGGGTTCTCAACCCGAACTACGAGCTGGACTGCGAGATCGGGCGCGGAGGCATGGGGATCGTGTATCGCGCCAAGGACAGGCGTCTCAAACGCTTGGTCGCGATCAAGGTGCTCCCGCCGGAGCTCGCTTTCCGCAACGAGATCAAGACGCGCTTTCTGCGCGAGGCGGAGACCGCCGCCCAACTGAACCATCCCAACATCGTCGACATCTACAGCGTCGACGAAGCCACGCCGCCAGAGGATGTCTCGGGTCCGCGCCTGGTGTTTTTCGTCATGGCGTACGTGAGCGGCGACAATCTCGCCAAGCGGCTTCATGACCGCGGCGCGCTGTCGATCGACGAGACGCGCCGCACGCTGCGCGACGTCGCCGACGCACTCGCCTACGCCCACGAGCGCGGCGTCATCCACCGCGACATCAAGCCGGACAACATTCTGCTCGATGCCGAGAGCGGCCGGCCGATGGTCACGGACTTCGGCATCGCGCGCGCGGCCAGCGACGGCGACTCGCGCCTCACCGCCACGGGCATCGCCATCGGTACGCCGACGTACATGTCGCCCGAGCAGGCCGCGGGCGAGCGTCAGATCGACGGGCGCAGCGATCTGTATTCGCTCGGCATTCTCGGCTACCAGATGCTCACCGGCGAGCCGCCATTCATTGCCAACAGCACGCCGGCGATTCTGGTGAAGCATATCTCCGAGCGCCCCACGCCGGTGGACCAACGCCGCTCCGACGTGCCGTCCGATCTCGCGCGCGTGGTGATGACGCTGCTCGAGAAGGATCCGGCGAACCGCCTTCCGTCGGCGGCGTCGGTCGTGGTGGCGCTCGACACCGGGCAGATGCCCCGCCTCGATTTTGTGCGCGCGAAGGAGCCCGAGCCGCGCGCGAGCGATTCAGTGGGACGCCCGTCACCGTATGCCGGCGTGCGCACCGAGTCGCTGTACTCGCCCGACGCGCCCAGCGCCGCTTTCCAGCACATTGGGATCCTAAGCTTAGAATTCCACGTGGACAAGTTGTCGC
>JADMIO011721429.1_pt1 | contig 57029 bp, 63 predicted proteins | sample 8958161 | NCBI WGS metagenome assembly JADMIO01 (sample SAMN16585339, study PRJNA669376) | soil metagenome | isolation source: Crop rotation soil | place: USA: Cullars Rotation, Alabama | collected 2011 | reverse complement strand
ACAACTTGTCCACGTGGAATTCTAAGCTTAGGATCCCAATGTGCTGGAAAGCGGCGTCACCTCGGCGGCGGTGCCGGTGATGAAGCACTCGGAGAAATTCGAGAGCTCCTCAGGCATGATCCGACGCTCGACCACCTCGATGCCGCGGCGGCGCGCGACCTCGATCGCGGTCTTGCGCGTAATCCCGTCGAGGAAGCAGTCCGCAATCGGAGTGTGGATCTTGCCGTCGCGGATGAAGAAGATGTTGGCGCCGGTGCATTCGGCGACGCGGCCTTCCCAGTCCAGCATCATGGCGTCGGCATAGCCTTTGCGCTCGGCCTTATGCTTGGAGATGGTGCAGATCATGTAGAGGCCGGCGGCCTTGGCGAGGCAGGGCGCGGTGCGCGGATCGGGCCGGCGGTATTCGGCAAGATCGAGCCGGATGCCTTTCAGCCGCTGTGCCGGATCGAAATAGCTCGGCCACTCCCAGGTCCCGATCGCGAGATGGATTTTGTTGTTCTGCGCTGAGACGCCCATCATCTCCGAACCGCGCCAGGCGACCGGACGCACATAGGCGTTCTTTTTGCCGTTGCGGTCGACCACGAGCTGCTTGGCGGCGTCGATCTCGGCGACCGAGAATGGAATTTCGAAATCCAGGATGTTGGCAGACTTCTTCAGCCGCTCCGAATGTGCGGTCGACTTGAAGATCTTGCCCCCATAGGCGCGCTCGCCCTCGAACACACAGCTTGCATAGTGCAGGCCATGGGAGAAGACGTGCAGGTTCGCCTCGGCCCATGGCACGAGTTTCCCGTCGTACCAGATGACGCCTTCCAGGCGGTCGTAGGACTGAGCAGCCATGACTTCCTCCGTCGCCGGCCGCCTTAAAAATGGGCTCCGGCTGGGTTTTCCTCAGCTACCGCGCTTTTGCCTCGCGGGCCAAGTCTCGATATGGTGCCGTCGACCCGCAAAACGCAAAAACACGGAGCCGAAGGCTGTTTCGGGTACGATCCTTTCGTACTTTCATCTCTTTGGGTAACAATAAAACCAAAATATGTCAACATGGCTGACGTAAATTTGAATACCAGGGGCCGGTCGGGGGTTCCGGAGGGGCTGGAGGCGGAGGGGCCCGAGCCGATCTGGGACATCATCGAACTCCTGTTTTTCGCCTACCGGGACTTCGTCAGCGACCCTGACGAGGCGCTGGCCAAGTTCAATTTCGGCCGCGCCCACCACCGGGTGCTGCACTTCGTCAATCGCAATCCCGGCATGAAGGTCGCCGACCTCCTCGATGTTTTGAAGATCACCAAGCAATCACTCGGCCGGGTGCTGAAACAGCTCGTCGATCAGGGCTACGTGCTGCAGAAGGAAGGCGAGAACGACCGCCGCCAGCGTCTCCTCTACGTGACCCCGAAGGGCGAGTCGCTCGCGATGAAGCTTGCCGGCTTGCAGACGGCGCGGATCGCGCGCGCGCTCGGTGCGCTCGGGCCGGGCGCGCATGAAGGCGCGCGGCGCTTTCTCATCGCGCTCCTCGACGCCGATGGCCGCGACGAGGTGATGCGCTTCATCGCGCGCGCCGACCAGCTCCGGCAGACGCGGCCCTGAGCGCGATGTCGCCGCTCTCGTCCAGCACTCCGGCCGACGACGCCCCTCATCTTCTGATCGTCGATGACGACCGCCGCATCCGCGACCTGCTCTCGCGGTTTCTCTCCTCGGAGGGCTACCGGGTCACCACCGCCAACAACGCCGGCGATGCCCGCGCGAAGCTCGACGGCTTGAGCTTCGATCTTCTCATTCTCGACGTGATGATGCCGGGCGAAACCGGCTTCGATCTCGCCAAGAAAATCCGCGTCTCCTCCAATGTGCCGATCCTGATGCTGACCGCGCGCTCCGAGACCGACATGCGGATCCAGGGATTGGAGATCGGCGCCGACGACTATGTGGCCAAGCCGTTCGAGCCGCGCGAGCTTTCTCTGCGCATCGCCAGCATCCTGCGCCGCGCCGCACCGGCCGCACCGCCGCCGGCCGAGTCGGTGCGTTTCGGGCCGTTCGTCTTCCATCTCGGTCGCGGCGAATTGCGCCGTGGCGAGGAAATCATCCATCTCACCGACCGCGAGCGCGAGATGCTGCGCATTCTGGCGGCGACGCCGGGCGAGACGGTGCCGCGGCTGGCGCTCGCCGGCAATGGAGCGTCGCCGGGCGAGCGCGCGGTCGACGTGCAGGTCAACCGCCTGCGGCGCAAGATCGAAGTCGATCCGGCCAACCCGCTGATCGTCCAGACCGTACGAGGCATCGGATACCGGCTGGTCGTCTTGCCATGAGCGACGATCGATGACGAGCCTCGATACCGGGATCGCGACGCTTCGCTCGGCCGCGGGCCGCATTTCCTACGGCTGGGACAGGCTGGCGCGCTGGATCAACGTCGTCATGCCCAAGGGCCTCTATGCCCGGGCACTGCTCATCATCATCGCGCCGATGGTGATCCTGCAATCGGTCGTCGCCTTCGTGTTCATGGAGCGGCATTGGAATCTGGTGACGCAGCGGCTCTCCGCCGGAGTGGTGCAGGACATCGCGGCGCTGATCGACGTCTATCGCGTCTATCCCCAGGAGGCCGACCAGACTCAGTTGCGCCGGATCGCGCGCGAGCGGCTCGGCCTGGAGGTCGATTTCCTGCCCGCGACCGAGATGCCGCCGCCGGGGCCGAAGCCATTCTTCTCGCTGCTCGACCAGACGCTCTCGGAGGAATTACGCAAGCAGATCCGGCGCCCGTTCTGGATCGACACGGTTGGAAAGTCCGCTCTGGTCGAAATCCGCATCCAGCTCGACAACAACGTCATGCGGGTCTTCGCGCCGCGTAACGCCGCCTATGCGTCGAACTCGGAAATCTTCCTGTTCTGGATGGTCGGCACCTCGCTCGTGCTGCTGACCGTCGCAATCCTGTTCCTGCGCAACCAGATCCGCCCGATCCTGCGGCTCGCCGACGCCGCCGAAGCCTTCGGCAAGGGACGCGAGGCACCCGCCAACTTCCGCCCGCGGGGCGCGCGCGAGGTACGGCGCGCGGCGCTCGCCTTCCTGGAAATGAAAGGCCGGGTCGAGCGCACCATGGAGCAGCGCACCGCGATGCTGGCCGGCGTGTCGCACGACCTGCGCACGGTGCTGACGCGGTTCAAGCTCGAGCTCGCTTTGCTGGAGGATTCGCCCGAGGTCGAGGCACTGAAGAAGGATGTCGACGAGATGGGCCGGATGCTGGAGGCGTACCTCGCCTTCGCGCGCGGCGATTCCGGCGAGCAGTCGGCACCGACCGACATGGCGGCTTTCCTCGAGGAACTGAAGGGTGACGCCGAGCGTAATGGCCACAAGGCGAGCGTCGTGTTCCACGGCATCCCGGTCGTCACCGTGCGATCCGCGGCCTTCAAGCGCTGCATCGGCAACCTCGTGTCGAACGCCGCGCGCCACGCCGACGCAATCGCGATCACTGGTCACCGCGACCATCGCTGGCTGACCGTGACGGTAGACGACGATGGCCCCGGCATCGCGCCGGACATGCGCGAGGAGGTGTTCAAGCCGTTCCTGCGGCTCGACGACGCCCGCAACCAGGACGAAGGCGGCACGGGCTTAGGGCTTGCGATTGCGCGCGACATCGCCCGCTCGCATGGCGGCGACATCGTGCTGGGCGATTCCCCGATGGGCGGATTACGCGCGACCGTGCGGGTGCCGGTGTAGGCTCTTTCGCGCTAAGCCGCGACCGCATCGTCCTCGGCGCGACGCCGGCGGCGACGGGCGCGCCGCAGGCAGCCGGTCGGGATCGCACAAACGTCATCGAGGAAGCCGGACCAGCGCTGGCCGCGCGTGAGCGCCTGATCGAGCGCCGCCATGCTGCGCGACAGGCCTGGATCATCGTCCCCGATGAAGGTCCGCAGCACGCCAGCGAACAGCATTGCGAGTCCCTGCGCGCGCAGGAAGCCTTTCGGGCCGGCGCTGTCGATATTTGCGGCGGTCATCATCCAGCGCTGCGAGTTCACGGCCATGCCGTTGAGGGCGAAGGCAAGTCCGGGATGGCGCATGGCGGAACGCGTGAGCGAGCGCATCGCGGCCCGATGTGGGATCAGCGCTTCGAGCCGGCGCATCAGCACGTCGAACAGCCGCTCGCGCGACGGCTCCTCGGCAAGCTCAGGATCGACGCCGTCGAGTACGATGCGGTCGATCTCCTTTATATGTGCGCCCAGGATCGAAAGCAGCGAGCCGAATTCGCCGCGCAATTCCGACAGCGAGACGCTGGCGCGGGACGCCACATCGGCTAGGCTGATCTGTTCGAATGGATTCTCGGCGAGCAGTTCCATGAAGGCTGCGACGATCCGGGAGCGAGGCGTGTCGTTGGTCCTGGTCTGGACCGTGGCCGCTCGCGGCGCCGCCGCCCGCTTGCGGGCCTGACGCTTGGGTGCAGATTTGCGGGCCATGTCAGCCTCCGTTCGCCAATGCCGGAATCTAGGGTGTCGAACCGGGCCTTTCCAAGGCGATTTTTGTGTCGGCTGGACGACATCGGATGACCAACGTTCAGCCGGCCAGGGCGCGGGAACGCGCGGTCGCGGCCGCGATCGCCTTCTTCATCAGCGGATCGAGCCCATCCACCGCCATCAGCACGTCGAGCGCCGCCGCCGTGGTGCCGCCCGGCGAGGTGACATTTTTCCGCAGGGTCGCGGGATCGAGCGGCGAGCGATGCAGCAATTCGCCCGCGCCCGACACGGTCTCCCGGGCGAGCGTGGCGGCGAGCGGCGCCGGCAATCCGGCCGCGACGCCGGCCTGTGCCAACATCTCCGCCAGCAGGAACACATAGGCCGGACCCGAGCCCGACACCGCCGTCACCGCGTCCATCAGGCCTTCGTCCCCGATCCATTCGACCCGACCGGTGGCGGCGAGCAGCGTGTCGGCGATCGAACGTTGCGCCGGCGTGACGCGGCGGTTCGGCACCGCGACCGTCATGCCGCGGCCAATTGCGGCCGGGGTGTTGGGCATTGCCCGCACGACCGCCGCCCCCGGCAGATGCTGCTCAAGAAATCCGACCGTGCGCCCGGCCATGATCGAGACCGCGAGCGTACCTTCTCCTGCGACGTCCTTCAGTCCGGCGAGGATCTCCGGAGCGACCTGCGGCTTCACGGCGAGAATGACGACGGAGAATTTTTCCACCGACCGCAAATCCGGATTCAACACGAGGCCACGCTTTGCGAGCGCCATAACGTCATCGGAAGGGTGTGGCTCCAGCACCGTCACGTTCTGCGGCGTAAGCCTGAGCGCGAGCCAGCCCTGCAGCATCGCGCTTCCCATCTTGCCACAGCCAACCAGCGCAAGCCGGCCGACGTTGCTAAGTTGCTGCTTTTCGAGATTGGCCATCGCACCCATCACTGCCGTCGTCCCCGCGAAAGCGGACCCATAACCACAAATACTTGCGGGTTGTAACAGGCTCAGCGGATAAAATGGACGCGATTGTGAGGCCGCGGTGCATGGGTCCCCGCTTTCGCGGAGACGACGAGGAACAATCCTACGCCTCGCCGCTCGTCTCGAACATGGCGGCGTCGAGCGCTTCGCGCGCCGGCTTGCCGGCCCAGAGCACGAACTGAAAGGCGGGGAAATAGCGCTCGCAGGCATCGAGTGCGGTCCCGAGCACAGCCTCACATTGCCTGCCCGAGGCCTCAACGCCGCCGGCCAGCAGCAGCGCGTGACGGAACATCACCATGCCGTCTTTGGTCCAGAGATCGAAATGCCCGACCCACATCTGCTCGTTCACCTGCGAGATCAGCTGCTGCACCTCGGCGCAACGCCGCTCCGGCACCTTGAGGTCGAACGCGCATGCGAGATGCAGCGCCTCGATCTCGCCCATCCAGGTGAACGAGACCTGATAGTCGGTCCAGCGTCCGTTGATCAGGATGGTGATCTCGTCGTCGCCCGCCCGCTCGAACGACCAATCGTGGCCGGCCGCGAGCCGCTCGACCACGTCGAGCGGATTCATCCTCGGAGCCTCTGAATAATCGATCAGTGACATGCCGTCCCCGCAGCCGCTCGGTCATCGGAAATGGGAATGCGCACCCCGCTCCCCACGCACACCCGACACAACGGCACTCTGTTCCGGAGACGAACTCCGCCCCACGGAAGCTGCATTTTGACGCAGGTCACTCAGGCGCGAGTCGATTGACGCATCAAAAACGAATCACTTGCGCAACCGACTATAACCGGTCGGGATTCCGCGTCCAAAGCTTCATGCGGTTGTTCAGAGCTTCTCTCGGTCGTTGTCGTGAATTCTTCGAGAGAACTTCCGAATCAAACGCGTGCGCGCTTGGTCACCCACTGGTCGAGGATTCGTACGACAGCCGCAATGCAGCCCTGCCGGCCGTCCACAATCCACCCTGCGACAAGTTGACTCGGGGGCGTGACGCTCTCGGTCCCGTCAGTCGAACAGACTCGAAACGGACTCTTCGGAGGCGGTGCGGCCGATCGCTTCGCCGATCAGGTTCGCGATCGAGAGCACGCGGATGTTGGGCGCCTCCTGCACGGCCCTGGTGGGCTGGATCGAGTCGGTGATCACCAGCTCCTTCATCTTGGACGCCGTAATGCGCGCGACCGCGCCGCCTGACAGCACGCCGTGGCTGAGATAGGCGGAGACCGCGGTCGCGCCGTTCTTGATCAGCGCATCGGCGGCATTCACCAGCGTGCCACCGGAATCGACGATGTCGTCGACCAGGATGCAGGTATAGCCCTCGACCTCGCCGATCACGTTCATGACTTCGGATTCGCCGGCGCGCTCCCGCCGCTTGTCGATGATGGCAAGCGGCGCGTTGATGCGCTTGGCGAGGCCGCGCGCGCGCACCACGCCGCCGACGTCGGGCGACACCACCATCACCTTGGTGAGGTCGAAGCGCTCGCGGATGTCGCGCACCATCACGGGCGAGGCATAGAGGTTGTCGGTCGGGATATCGAAGAAGCCCTGGATCTGCCCGGCATGCAGATCGAGTGTCATGACGCGGTCGGCGCCCGCATTGGTGATCAGGTTGGCGACGAGCTTAGCCGAGATCGGGGTGCGCGCGCCGACTTTGCGGTCCTGCCGGGCATAGCCGAAATACGGAATCACCGCCGTGATGCGGCGCGACGAGGCGCGGCGTAGCGCGTCGATGATGATCAGAAGTTCCATCAGGTGATCGTTGGCCGGAAACGAGGTCGACTGGATGACGAAGACGTCTGCGCCGCGGACGTTCTCCTGGATCTCGACGAAAATCTCCATGTCGGCAAAGCGCCGCACGACCGCCTTGGTGAGCGAGGTCTTGAGGTAGCTGCCGATTGCTTCGGCGAGCGCAGGATTGGAGTTGCCGGCGACGAGCTTGATCGCTCCGTTCTTGGCCGCCATCACCCTCTCCTCGCCCGCCGGTGCACAACGGAACGCTTCAAGCCTGAGCGCGGGTGGTGGCGGGCGGGTCCTGATAACAAGGCGGTTCCGGCGCGGCAATATGCCTCGCTCGTTCTCCCGGGCGTTTTTGGGCCGTTAGTTTCCGGTCGGTTCCCGCCGCGAGGCGGCGTAGGTCAAGAGGTCTTCGGCCGTCAGAGTGCGGGCAATCTCGGGCCGCTTGCGCGGCACCGGCACCGCAGCCATCACGACCGGCGGCTCAAGCGCCTCCGCGGCAGCCGGCTCAACAGCAGCCGCCGGTTGTGGCAGCGGCGTCCGGCGCTGAAGGAAACCGAACATGCTCTGCCCGCTGTCGGCGCTTGCGACCACGACCGGCTGATCGCGCTCGGGCGCCGGCGCGGGCGGCGCGTAAGTGGCGGGTGCATTCAGATACTCGGCGAGTTGCTGCATGCCGCTCTGCGCGATACGGGTGAGCACCTTCTCGTCGGCGGAGGCCCAGGCGTCGCGCCGATACGGTCCGGCCGGCTCCTCGCCCGACAGCCGCACCGCCCGGCGCTCGTCGGAGTCGTACACGTCCCAGACCCAGACCACGGTGTTGCGTTTGCCCTTCGCCTGAATCTGCGCCGCCACGTAGGCGCGCACCCGGTATTGGGCGGGCGACTCGCGCGACACGACCGCGATCTGGCGCGCCTGCGCCTCGTCATTCAGTTTGGTGACGAGCTTGCGGAAAATCGGAGCCGGCGGACCGTCGATCGCCTCGAAGGCAACGCTCGAGCGCGGCGCAGACGCAAACAGCCCCGACGACCCGTTGGTGTTGCAGCCCGCCGTCGCGAGGCCGAGACACAACACCACAAGACGCCATCGACCAGACGCGAACGCATGTGACGCGCAGCCCGCGCGCCCAACGCAACTCTGCATCACACCCCCACGGCCGGTTTTTCGTTGCGGCCTCGCCCGATGCAGGCTGGCCATCCGGTTTACGATTGCTTAACCATATTTTTTGCGGCCGTCTGCCGCAAGCCGCGTCTGAAAACCCAGTATGGTTAACGGGTTAGCGCCCGGTCAGTGCGATCGCGTTGATGTGGCGGCCGTAATCGGCCTCGCCGCGATGGGTCGAGCGGCGGTAGCTGTAGAGCCGCTCCGGATTGCCGTAGGTACAGATCGCGAGGTCCTCGATCCGGCCAAGTCCCGCCTTGCGTAGGCGCGCCGCGATGAAGCCTGGCAGGTCGAATTGTGCGTGGCCCTCGCGCGCGCCGGGCGCGAAGAAGACGGTGTAGTCCCGATCCTGGCCGACGAACTTCTCGATCATGTCGGCGCCGACCTCATAGTTCTTCTGGCTGATCATCGGCCCGAGCGCGGCGGCGATGCGCTCGCGCTTCGCCCCGAGCTTTTCCATCGCTGCAATGGTGGCTTCCAGCACGCCGGAGAGGGCGCCGCGCCAGCCTGCATGCGCGGCGCCGACGACGGCGGCCTGCGGGTCGGCGAACAGCACCGGTCCGCAATCCGCGGTCGAGACGCCGATCGCGATGTCGGGCGTCGCGGTCACCAGTGCGTCGGCGCGCGGACGCGTCTGCGCATCCCAGTGCCGCGGGCCGTCGACCACAACGACGTCGGGCGAATGGATCTGAAAGCAGGTGAGGAAATTGGCAGGCTCGACCCCGACCGCGCGCGCCATCCGGGTGCGGTTCTCGGCGACGTGCGCGGGCACGTCGCGCGAGCCGACGCCGCCATTAAGGCTCGCGTAAAAGCCTTCCGACACGCCGCCCTCGCGGGTGAAGAAGGCGTGGCGGATGCCGGGAAGGGCGTTCAGGGAGGCGACTTGAAGCATCACGTGACCATCATCGTTGCGGGCTCAGCCATCAAATCCCGGCAGCGGCCCGAGCTTGGGATCGGCGACGCCCAGCACCTTGAACAATTCGCCCATGCCGGTGCGACCGTCGCCGGTCAGCCGCGCGAGGCCGGCGTCGATCTCGGCGGCCTTTGCCGGCGACGCCATCTTCTTTAGCGCGGTCGCGCGCGCCTCGATGCCGAGATTGCGCAGGAACGCACGCTGCTCGACCGGCCCGCGAATGCGGCAGCCCATGCTCTCGGCGGCGTCCGCAGTCGCCTGGAAATCCACATGTGCGGTGACGTCCGCGAGGCCCGGCGCCGCCAGCGGATCGGCGAAAGCATGCGCACCGACCGATTGCAGCGTCTCGCCGACCGCGCTCGTCGCATGGCCGTAGTCGATGATAAGCGCAGCGCCCCCTGCGCGCCGGATGCGGCGGGCGATCTCCAGCATCACGGTATCGGAGCGCCATTCGTAGATCGCGCCGATCGGCGCGTTGCGCACCTGCGGCGGAAGGATGGGCTCGAAATGCGGCACCGGATTGGGCGCAAGACCGAAGGTGAAATCGCCCTGCGGGTCGATCTCGATCACGCGCTCGTGCCAGCCGCTCTCCTGCTTCACCACCTGTTGGATCGGAAGCGCGTCGAGAAACTCGTTGGCAAGGATGATCACCGGACCGTCCGGCACCTCTTCGAGCCTGCCGTGCCAATAGATCGGCATGTCGGTGTCGGAGAGCGACTGCTCCTGCGCGCGCTCGAGCACCGGGCTGATCTCGATCAGGTGCACGACCGCGGCCTTGCGGAAGTCCGGCATCACCTTGGCGGCGCGCAGCGCATCGCGCATCAGCGTGCCGCGCCCGGGCCCGAGCTCGATCAGGCGGAAATTCTCCGGCGAATCCATCAGCCGCCAGACTCCGATCGCCCACAACCCGATCAGTTCGCCGAACATCTGGCTCACTTCCGGCGCGGTGGTGAAGTCGCCGCTCGCGCCGAACGGATCGCGCGTCATGTAATAGCCATAGCGCGGATGGGTGAGGCATAGCTTCATGTATTGGGCGATCGTCATCGGCCCGGTCGCCGCGATCATGCGGCGGATTTCCGCTTCGAGCGCATTCGGCTCTTCCACGTCAGGCGCGCCTCGGCGCAAGTTTCCAGGCGTAGATAACAAAACAGAGCCCAATCATGATGAGGGGTACCGAGAGCTGCATGCCCCTCGTGAGTCCGCCCCAGCGAAAGCCAAGCTGCACGTCCGGTTCACGGAAAAATTCCGACGTGATGCGCGCAATGCCGTACAGGGTCATGAAACAGCCGGTAATGAGGCCGGGCCGTTTCAGCGCGCCCATCCGCACCAGAAAGGCGAGCACCGCAAACAGCACGACGCCTTCGAGTGCCGCTTCGTAAAGCTGACTCGGATGCCGCGGCATCGGCCCGCCGTTGGGGAACACCATCGCCCACGGGACGTCGGTCGGGCGTCCCCACAATTCGCCGTTGATGAAGTTCGCCAGCCGTCCGAGGAAGAGTCCGATCGGCCCGCCCGCGCAGGTGAGGTCGCCGAGCGACAAAGCCGGGATGCCGCGCGCCCAGCCGAAGGCCAGCACGGCAATCACGCAGCCGGTGAAGCCACCGTGGAAGGCCATACCGCCCTTCCACAGTTCCAGCATGTCGAGCGGGTGTTCGAGAAAATAATCCAGATTGTAGAAAGTCACGTAGCCGATCCGGCCGCCGAGGATGATCCCGACCGTCACCCACAGGATGAAGTCGTCATAGTCCGATGGCGTCAGCGGCGCCGGCCCTCCCCAGAGCGCTTCGTTGCGGATCAGGGAGCGGACATAGAGCCAGCCCAGCAGGATGCCGAAAATATAGGCGAGCGCGTACCAGCGGACCACGAAAGGTCCGACCGAGATCATCACGGGATCGATGGCAGGAAACGGCAGGACGAACAGCATCGGGCGGCGATTCTCTCGCGTTCACGCGGGTTTGGGGCGGGAGCGGCACAAGGTCAAGCGCCATCACGTGTCACCATGACGGCTGCGGCGGGCCGCTTGCGGGACCGGTGGCCGCAGGCCATATCATTGCGGGAACAGGCCCTTTTCGGGAGCGCTGCCATGACCCAGACCTCAGGCCGTTTTTTCGACGAGATCGGCCGGCTGATGAACGACGCGGCCGGCGTCGCGCAAGGCGTGCGGCGGGAGTTCGACACGCTGTTCAAGACCCAGGCCGAGCGCTGGCTGCGCGATCTTGACCTCGTCAAGCGCGAGGAGTTCGAGGCCGTCAAGGAGATGGCGCAGCGCGCGCGCGAGGAAAACGAAGCGCTGAAGCGCCGGATCGAGAAGCTCGAAGCCACAGCCCGGTCCGATCCCGGCAGCACGCCTCCAAATTCCTGAAGGCTCCCGCGCCGCCAGGCGCGAGCAGCACCTCCAGGAGCGGTCCCGCGGCAAAGCGCGGCGGAAGCTGGCTTTCCTTGTCTTTCTCCCCTCCTCCCGCTATAAGCCCGCGCGACTGTCGTATCCGCACCCCTGGAGGCATGCGGCGGTCTTTTCTTCGAAAATCCCAGAGATAAAGCAAGGACTTAGAAGCTATGGCTCCTGTCAAGTCAATCCAAGCGACGGAGCGTCCGAAGGCCGGTAAGGGGGCCGCTCGGGCGGAACGTCGGTCCGGCCGTGTGCCGGGCGTCATCTACGGCGACAACAAGCCCCCGCTCCCGATCACCCTCGACCATGCGGAACTGCGCCAGCGCATCTATGCGGGCCACTTCCTCACCACCGTCTGCGAGATCGAGATCGGCGCGCAGAAGCATCGGGTGATTCCGCGCGACTATCAGCTCGATCCGATCCGCGACCACCCGGTTCATGTCGATTTTCTGCGCCTTGGCGAAGGCGCGACCGTGCGCGTGCGCATCCCGGTCCACGTCATCAACTCCGACGCTTCGCCCGGCGTGAAGCGCGGCGGCGCCGTCAACCTCGTGACCCATGCGATCGAGGTGGTCGTGCCGGCCGACAAGATCCCGCAGTTCTTCGAGATCGACGTAACCGGTCTTGAGATCAACTATTCCAAGCACCTGAGCGACATGAAGCTGCCGGAGGGCGTGAAGCCCGTGGCGCGGACCGACACGACGATCGTCACGATCGTGCCGCCGTCCGGCTACGCCGAGGAGCTCAAGGCTGCGGCGGATGCGGCTGCGGCCGCTGCTGCTGCGGCTGCCACCGCGGCCGCCACTCCGGCTGCGGCGGGCGCGCCGGGAGCCGCTCCGGCTGCGGGCGCCGCGCCTGCGGCCGGCGCTGCCGCTGCTCCGGCGCCCGAGAAGAAGTAAGGGTTGCGGGCCGGGGCGTCCGCGCCCCGGCCTTTCCCTTCAGAGAAAGCCGTCATGCTGCTTTTCGTCGGCCTCGGCAATCCGGGTCCGGAATATGCGGGCCATCGGCACAACGTCGGCTTCATGGCCGTCGAGGCCATCAGACAGCGACACAACTTTCCGAAGTGGCGCCCCAAATCGCACGGAGTGTCGTCTGAAGGCGTGATCGGCGACGAGCAGGTCGTCCTCCTCTTGCCCCGAACCTTCATGAACGAGTCCGGCCAGGCTGTCCGTGAAATCGCGCGGCCGTCTTTGAAATTGGACGATATCGTCGTGTTCCACGACGAGGTCGAGTTGCCTCCGGCAAAGCTGCGCATGAAGCGCGGCGGCGGCAATGCGGGCCACAACGGTCTGCGCTCGATAACCGCGGCGATGGGCAACGACTATCGGCGCGTCCAGATCGGGGTCGGCCATCCCGTAAAAAATGTGGTTCTCGATCGCTATCGCAATTGGCCGCTCGATCGCTATGTGTTGAGCGATTTCGATAAAAGCGAGCAACTGTGGGTCGACGCCTTGATGCAGGGGATCGCCGACAATGCGGAACTGTTGACGACCGGATCGGACATGGCTTTCGAGGAGAAGATCCAAACTCTGATGGATAGCCGAGGCTTTTCTCGCAGAGATCCGGCGAAAGCCATTGCGGACCGGCATCGCGCAAACAAGAAAGATTAAAAATGGGATTCAAATGCGGCATCGTCGGCCTGCCCAATGTCGGCAAGTCGACGCTCTTCAATGCGCTGACCGAGACCGCCGCCGCGCAGGCTGCGAACTATCCGTTCTGCACCATCGAGCCGAATGTCGGCGAGGTGGCGGTGCCCGACCCCCGGCTCGACGCGCTGGCGAAGCTCGCCAAGTCGGTGCAGATCGTGCCGACGCGGCTGACCTTCGTCGACATCGCGGGCCTCGTGCGCGGCGCCTCCAAGGGCGAAGGGCTTGGCAACCAGTTCCTCGCCAATATCCGCGAGGTCGACGCCATCGCGCATGTGGTGCGCTGCTTCGTCAATGACGACGTGACCCACGTCGAGGGCCGGATCGATCCGATCGCCGACATCGAGACGATCGAGACCGAGCTGATGCTGGCCGATCTCGACAGCCTCGAGAAGCGCATCGACGCGCTGCAGAAGAAGGCGAAGCAGAGCGACAAGGAAGCGAAGGAGACGCTCGATCTCGTCAACCGCGCGCTCGCGCTGCTGCGCGAGGGCAAGCCTGCGCGGCTGGTCGAGCGCAAGCCGGAGGAAGAGAAGGCTTTCGGCATGTTGCAGCTGATGACCGCGAAGCCTGTGCTTTACGTCTGCAACGTCGACGAAGCCTCGGCCGCGACCGGCAACGACTATTCCCGGAAGGTCGAAGCGCGCGCCAAGGAAGAAGGAGCGGTTTCAGTGGCGATCTCCGCCCAGATCGAGGCGGAGATCGCGGTGCTGTCGCACGAGGAGCGCGACGACTATCTGGCCGCTATCGGGCTGAAGGAGCCCGGCCTCGACCGGCTGATCCGCGCCGGCTACGCGCTGCTCGACCTCGTCACCTTCTTCACCGCGGGCCCGAAGGAATCCAAGGCCTGGACGATCACGCGCGGCACGCGCGCGCCGCAGGCCGCCGGCGTGATCCATACGGATTTCGAGAAGGGCTTCATCCGCGCCGAGACCATCACCTATGACGACTACGTCGCACTCTCGGGCGAGGCCGGCGCGCGCGACGCCGGCAAGCTGCGGCTGGAAGGCAAGGAATACGTGGTCGCCGACGGCGACGTGTTGCATTTCCGTTTTGCGAACTGAGCGGTGATGCGGCCGATGCAGCGCCGGTTCGCGCACCTCTGAAAAGAGGTAAGCTAGGGTTGAGCAGGATAACTCGCGAGGCGAGTTGATGTACAACCCAAACCCGAATCCACGAAAGCCGGCCCCTGGGGCCACACTGACACGAGCGGCGCTCGATTTGTATGACACCATGATGACGCCGGGGCGCCACGGTGTCCGTATTTTCGGCTTGCCTCCCAATCAAATGGCAATGGCATGTACGGCAGCGATGCTGTTCGCATTTCCGTCGGCGGTGATCGTGGGAATGGTGCCATTGTGGGATCGCATCGGCGACCTTGCTCTTGTGCAGCAACTTAACGGGTATGTCGCTCCGGCCATCGATAGCCTGACCTACGACGATCGAGCGAGCGCCTTGCCAGGATTTCCGTTGAAGCGATTTCTGGTCGCGTCTTCGTCTCTGATCGAGTTGATCTTCTTGAGTAACTTTATTGCTCTGTTTGCGCGCGGAGTCCGCAAACATGCGCTGCTTGTTTGGACTTGTTATGACCGGAGAAAGATATTCAGATATCTTTGCATCAGCGGCCTCCTGTTTGGCGGCCTCTGGTTTGTGTTTTTCGTCGATTGGAGATTTTTCGCGTTCGTGAACTTCGGTGGCAGAGGCACCCAGTTGGACGCTTATCTGATTATGGCGATGCCCTTCGTTGCGGTCGTGTTCGGCCACATGGCGGCGATTGTCGGACTGGGAGTATGGCGGACCGTGTCCCGGAGCTTTTGACAAGCATCGGCTTGTTCACTGACAGCGCTTGCGCCGCTCGACCTTTTCGAGCTTCGCCACATTGGCTTTCTCGATCGGACCCAGCTTCAGGTCCGAAACCACCTTGATCGTGCAGTTCTTGTTGCTGAACTCTGCCTGTCCACGTTTAGTCTGGAAGCAATAGCCGCGTTGGTGGAGGATCGTGTTCCGCACCAGCCAGAGATTCTGGCAGGAAAAATCTTTGAGCTGCGCTTCCTTGATGGGGTCTTTGTGCGGACAGCCGACGCCTTCGTAGCACTGCGGCTGATCGAGGCTGGCGGCAATTTGCGAAAATGCGCTTCCGCAAACGGCAAAGAACATGAGAACGCAAAGCGGCAATATCTTCATGACACCCCCCAATAGAACCGGATATTTAACACGAGCACGCCCGGGGCACGCCCGGCAATGCAAGAGAATTCGCGGCCGTGAATTCATAAAAACTTATCGCCGGTCGGCGATTATCGACCGATGCGAAAAAGCCTGATCCGCCTCGGCGTCATCCTGATGCTTGTCCTCGCCGCCACCGCGGCCGAGACCCAGACCGACATCTGCATGGGCTGCATCAGCATCCGGATCGGCCGCCCGATCATCATCCGCGGCCCCTCGGGCCCGCAGGGCGACGAGATCGACGCGGCGCTCAGCGTCATGCGGCTGCCGAACGGCAAATACCGCGGCTTCACCAGCAACGTCACCACCTTCGCGATCGACGGCGACGCGCCCTGGGACATGGGCGGGCCGAAGCGGCCGGTGCTTGGGCCCGGCGCGAAGGGCAGCGCCTCGGAATGCGGGAACTGGATCACGAGCGTCGTGCCGCATGCCGGCAAGCTGATCGGGCTCATCCACAACGAACAGGCGTGCAGCTATCGCGACAACCAGACCCACAAGTCGATGTCGGTCGGCCTCTCGACCGACATGGGGCTGAGCTGGACCGTGCTCGGGCCAATTATCAGCGGCACCGACACGCCGCAGAAGGGCAAAGGCAGCGGCGAAGGCGACTGCACCGGCGTCGACGGCAATGACGGTTATCTCTACGCCTACTGCCTGCGCGTCGCCGACTGGGCGACGATCGCGGCGCGCGCGCCGCTCTCCGATCCGTCGCGTTTCACAAAGTGGGGTGGTGCGTCCTGGAACGTGCCGGGCCTCGGCGGCACAGGCGCGCCGCTCGCGGGCGCGCCGGGCAGCAGTGCCGCCTACTGGAAGACCGCAAAAGCCTTCGTGCTCCTGTCCACCCGCGGATCGATCGGCCTCTCGCTCTCGACCGACGGCGTGCGCTTCGCCCCGCTCGCCGAGCCATTCCTCAACTACGATTCCGATTCCTGGAAGCGTCCCGGCCCGACCGATCTCTACGGTTATCCGAGCCTGATCGGCGAAACCGGCTTCAACCAGCTCTCCGATCATTTCTTTCTCACGTACATGTATCTGCCGCCCAGTGCCGACTTCGACCAGCGCTATATCGTGCTGCACGACGTGTCGATCGCGATGACGCGTAGGCCGGTCTCGCCGCAGGTCGGAGTCGCGCTCTCGCGCTGGCGCAAGCCCGACGGTGCGTTCTGGACCACCACCGGCCCGACGATCGAGGACCGCAACCGCCTCGCCTACACGTTCGACCGCACGCTCGGTTACCTGATGACCACGCAGCCCGCGACGCCGAGCCTGCGCCTTGCCGAATGCGCCGGCAGCGCCGCGTCCGATTACGTCCTGTCGGAAGACGGCTTCTGCGCACGCGAGGGATTCCGGCGGCTTCGCACGGCGGGCTTCCTCTATCGCGAGCGGCAGCCCGACACCGTGCCGCTTTACCGCTGCGTCGCGTCGCGTGGCATCTTCCATTTCGGATCGCGCGATCCAGATTGCGAGGGTCTCGGCACCAGCGAGCGCCTGCTCGGATACATGCTGGAGAAATAAATTCGATCCAACGAAGTCGGATCGCTCACCCGCTCTCAGCGGATGTCGACGATCTCGGCTTCGGCGTTGCCGGCGCGCACAACGTCGCCGACACTTTTGCCCATCAGAACGCGCGCGAGCGGCGATACATAAGAGATGGTGCCGCGTGCCGGGTCGGCCTCGTCCTCGCCAACGATCCGCCAGGTCTGCCGCCGACCGTCGCGATCGACCGTCACGGTCGCGCCGAAGCGGACTTCGCTCGCGTCCTCCGGTTCCGCAACGACTTGCGCACTCGCGCGCCGCGCCGCCCAATAGCGCATATCGCGCGCGATACCGGCGAGCCGATCGCGATCCTCGCCGGCGGCGGCATGCTCCGCTCGCAGCCGCTCCAGATGGGCGTCGATAAGCGCGAGACCCTCACGGGTGACGAGGTTCGGATGCGGCGAGATCGGCCGGTCCGGCAAAGCCTCGGCCGCACCATCGCCTTCCTTCACAAAAGCCCGGCTCATGCCCGACAACCGCAACCGCCGCAGGCGGTTCCGCTAAATCCCGCCCCGCGCCCGCAGTGCGCCGAGATGCTCGTTGATGCGGAACACGATCAGGATGAACTCGGCGGCGATGCGCGCGAAGATCACCCCGATCAGGATCGCAAAGAAGCTCGCCGCCAGCATCAGCACGCCGGGCACGAAGCTCACCGTCATAGTAGCGAGCGCGGACGCGATCCCCGAAATCCCGAGCAGCACGACCATCGCGACGCTGAGCCAATAGAACACCTTGATGATGGACGGCGTGATGAAGCGTTCCCATTGAAACAGGTCGGTGACATAAAACATGGCGGGTCCTTGCGGCGCGTTCATTCCCGCCGCGAAGACTGCACCGCGTGCCGCCGCAGGGTCAATCGCGGCGCGGCGGACGGTTGACGCGAGCCGCCGCGCGGGTGCTACAAATGGGCGCAGCCTTGTGCCAGAAAGACACTGTGTCCAAGATTTACTGGGAAGACTTCGCCCCCGGCAGCGTGACCGAATACGGTCCGCGCCTCGTCACCCGCGAGGAGATCGTCGCGTTCGCGGCCGAATTCGATCCGCAGCCGATGCATATGGACGAGGACGCGGCGCGCGCCACCATGCTCGGCGGGCTCGCGGCCTCAGGCTGGCATAGCTGCTGCCTCCTGATGCGGATGCTGGCGGACGCCTTCGTGCTCAATTCCAGCTCGATGGGCAGCCCCGGCATCGACGAGGTGCGCTGGCTCGCGCCCGTGCGCCCCGGCGACCGGCTTACCTTGCGGGTGCGCGTGCTCGAAAGCCGCGCCTCCCGGAGCCGACCCGATATGGGGCTGGTGCGCTTCGCCTATGCGCTCATTAACCAGGCCGGCACGGAAGTGCTGACCGTCAGCAATAGCATGATGTTCGGACGACGGACGCCGGCAGCATGAAATATCTCGAAGACATCCCGATCGGCGAGAGGTTCGAGATCGGACGCCACACCTTCACGGCGCCGGACATCAAGTCCTTCGCGCAGCGCTTCGATCCGCAACTTTTCCATCTCGACGAAGCCGAGGCCGCGCGCTCGCATTTCGGCGCCCTCTGCGCCTCCGGCTGGCACACCGCCGCAATGTGGATGCGGCTGATGGTGGAGTATCGCCGCCGCGACAATGAGGCGCGGCGCGCACGCGGCGAGCCGATCGGCCGGCTCGGCCCCTCGCCCGGCTTCCGCGAGCTCAAGTGGCTGAAGCCGGTCTACGTGGGCGACACCATCACCTATTCGTCCGAGGTGATCGAGACGCGGCCGTCCGAGAGCCGACCAGGCTGGGGGCTGATGACAATCCGCGCCGAAGGCGTGAACCAGAACGGCGACGCCGTGATCAGCTTCATCAGCACCGCCTTCGTTGAGCGCCGGCCGTCGCCATGACCACCGCCACTGCCCACGACGCGAGGCCCGCCGAGCGCCGCGCCTTTGCGGTCGCGGCCGGCGCGCATGCGCTGCACGACGGCTATACCGACATGCTCTATCTGATGCTGCCGATCTGGCAGGCCGAGTTCGCGCTCGGCTATGCGGCCGTCGGGCTGCTGAAGGGCGTCTTCTCGGCCGTCATGGCGGGATTCCAGATCCCCGCCGGCGCCCTGTCGGAGCGCATCGGTGCCGGCACCGTTCTGGCGGCCGGGACCGCGCTCGCCGGCTTCGGCTATTGCGTGGCGGGGCTGAGCGCCGGCATCGTTACGCTCGCCTGCGCGCTGGTGACGGCGGGGCTCGGCGCCTCGACCCAGCATCCGATCGCTTCGTCGCTCGTGGCGCGGGCCTATGCGGGGCCGCGCTCGCTGAAGGCGGTCGGCAGCTACAATTTCGCCGGCGACGTCGGCAAGATCATCTTTCCGGCGAGCGCCTCGCTCCTGATCGCCGCGATGCCGTGGCGGCCGGCGCTCGTCATCCTCGGTACGGTCGGGCTTGCGGCCGCGGTCGCGATCTTCCTGTGCACGCCGCAATTTCGCGACGATGCCCCGGCGCGGAAAGAAGGCAAGGACGCCTCGGCGGTCATGGCTGGCCCAAAGCCATATTTCTTTCCGCTGCTGCTTTCGGTCGGTGTGATCGACAGCGCGACGCGCGCGGGTTTTCTCACCTTCCTGCCGTTCCTCCTCACCGGCAAGGGTGCGAGCGTGCCGGCGATCGGGATCGCGCTCACCCTCGTCTTCGCCGGCGGTGCGGCCGGCAAGCTCGTCTGCGCCTTCATCGGCGCGCGGATCGGCGTGATCGCGACCGTCTGGCTCACCGAAGCGCTCACCATCGCGACCATCCTGTTGCTGCTTCCGCTGCCGCTCGAAGCCGCTTACGTCCTCCTTCCGGTGATCGGGATCGCTCTCAACGGAACATCGTCAGTGCTCTACGGCTCGGTGCCGGACGTGGTCGCCCCGGAGCGCCGCACCCGCGCCTTCGGGATTTTCTACACCGGCACGATCGGCATGAGCGCGACCGCGCCCGCGATCTTCGGCTTCGTCGGCGACGCGATCGGCATTCCCACAACGCTTGCGATCGTGGCGATGCTGGTCGCCTTCACGTTGCCGCTCGCGCTCTTCCTGCGTCCGGCTTTCGCGGGCGACCGCACCTCATAATCGCGCCAGTCCCCGATTAATTGCGCCAGTCCCCGAGCACCGCCTGCACCAGCGACAGGGCCGCGACCGCCGCGGTGTCGGCGCGCAGGATGCGCGGCCCAAGCGCGAGCCGTACGACGTTCTGGCGGCGAAGGAGAAGCGTGCGCTCCTCGTCGGCGAAGCCACCCTCCGGCCCGATCAGGACAGCGAGCGGTTCCGGCGGCGCGGCACGGACGGCTGCCAACGCTGCGACCGGATCCTTCACATCAGCGTCCTCGTCACAGAAGATCAGCATGCGGTCGCCTTCTGTCGCACGCGCCAGCGGCAGCGGCTCGCAGACATCTGGCACCGACAGCACGCCGCACTGCTCGCAGGCCTCAATCGCGTTCGCCTTCATTCGCTCGCCATTGAGGCGCGAAACTTGCGTGCGTCGCGTCAGAACCGGCTGCAGCCGCGAGACGCCAAGCTCGACCGCTTTCTGCACCATATAGTCGAGCCGGGCCTGCTTGAGCGGGGCGAACAGGTAATGCAGATCGGTGGGCGCGGTCTGCGGCCGCGTCAGCGTCGCGATGCGGAGCGCCGCCCCGCGCTTGCCGGCGCGCTCGATCCGCGCATGCCACTCGCCGTCGCGGCCGTTGAACACCAGCACGCTGCCGCCCTCTTCGAGCCGCAGCACGTTCAGGAGATAATTCGTCTGCGCCTTGTCCAGCGGCACGGTCGCGTCCCCGGCAAGGGCTGCGTCGACATAGAGGCGGGGGGAGCGGAAGTCGTAGCGGGCCATCGCGAAATATTGCACCATCCGGGCCGGATTCGCCTTACCCTTAGACGCCACCGGCCGCAAAAGCTGTGCGTGCGTGCCGCGTTGTCGCCGGAATCACAGGGTTGTAAGTAGGTGCGGCGTGGCCTGGAGGGGCGGCCCAAAGGACGATCATGAAGCGGGTGTATGCCCTGATTTTGGCTGTCGGCTGTCTTGCGGCGACGCAGGCCCCGGCGCAGGTCACAACCAACGGAAAGCCCTGCCAGGAGGAATTCCTGTCGCTCCAGAAGGAGCGGGAGAAGCGCGGGCTGGCGATCAAGGACGCGCAGGCCCGCAAGGTCGACCGCGCGGAGTTCTGCACCCTGCTGAAGTCCTATGCGGCGGTCGAAAGCCAGGTCGTAAAATTCATGGAGACGAATAACGTCTGGTGCGGCATCCCGCCCCAGGCGATCGGCCAAATCAAGACCGTCTACGCCAGCACCCAGAAGGCGCAGAAGACGGTTTGCAGCGGCGGCCCGGCCCCCGGTGCGGCGCCCCCGGCCCCGAGCCTGAGCGATGCACTCGGAACCTCCCGGGTCCCTGACTCCACCACCACCCGGACCGGACGCGGCACCCTCGATACGCTGCTGGGCAATCCGCTCGGCAAATGAGCGGGACGACCGGGCGGGTCGCCGACGCGACGGGGAATTGGGTCGATACCCTCGCCCCCGCCTGGACCCGTCCCTACCTGCGGCTGGCACGGTTCGACCGCCCGATCGGCTCCTGGCTCCTCCTGATGCCATGCTGGTGGTCGGCAGGGCTCGCTGCCATCGCGGCAAAGGCCCCGCATCCGAGCCTCTGGCATGCGATCCTGTTCTTTATCGGCTCCTTCGCCATGCGGGGCGCGGGCTGCACCTGGAACGACATCGTCGATCGCGAGCTCGACGGCCTGGTCGAGCGCACGCGCTCGCGCCCGATCCCATCCGGCCAGGTGACCGTGACCGGCGCGGCCACCTTCCTGGCCGCGCAGGCGCTGGTCGGTCTCGCGGTGCTGCTCCAGTTCAACCGCTATGCCATCATGCTCGGCATTGCCTCGCTCGCGATCGTCGCGGTCTATCCGTTCCTCAAGCGCATCACCTTCTGGCCGCAGATCGGGCTCGGGCTCGCCTTCTCATGGGGTGCGCTGATGGGCTGGGCCGGTGCGTTCGCGCAGCTCGATCCGCCCGCCCTCGTGCTTTACGCCGGCTCGATCGCGTGGGTGATCGCCTATGACACGATCTACGCGCACCAGGACCGTGAGGACGACGCGCTGATCGGAATCAAATCGACCGCGCGGCTGTTCGGCGAACGCACCAAGCCGGCGCTGTCGTTCTTCTTCACGCTCGCGGTCATGCTGATCGGCGTCGCCGGATGGATGGCGAACGCGGGCGTTGCCTTCGCGCTCGGGCTCGCCGCTTTCGCGGCGCATCTCGGCTGGCAGGTCTGGCGGCTCGATATCGGCGATCCCGATCTCTGCCTGCGGCTGTTCAAGTCAAACCGCGATGCGGGCCTGATCCTTTTCGCGGCGCTGCTGCTGGATGCGGCGCTGTAGCGCGCGGAATCACACTTTCACGTTGATCTTGTTCTTAATCCGCTGCAACGCGATGTTGGCGGCGAGATTGTTCGCGGCGTCGGTGTGATCCTGCGCGACGGTCGCGAACGTGTCGGCGAGATCGGCGATCGTTTCGCCGTCGGTCTTGGCACTCGACTGCACCGCATTGCCATCAAGCTTGCGCGAGACCCAGTTGGAAGGGCCGCTGCTGAAATTCACGATTGCGGCCGGCAACCAGCGTATCGCACCGGCATCGTCGATCCGGCTCACGCCTAATTTCTCGCGATGATTTCACGCTCGCCACGGTGAACGACCGTGTCCCGCCCAAGGCGGCCGCGCGTGCGGCGCAGGAAGATCGTCGGCCGTCGGCGGCGGATCACGCTGCGGCGGCGACGGCGCAGGCGCGGCGGCGCAATGCCGATTCCGCCCAGCCGCGGGAACGGTTCGCGGAAGCTGCCGTCCGCATCGACGACGAGCAGCGGCAGCCCGAGCACGCGGCCCCAGGCTTTCCAGATCGCGGTGACGTCGTCGCCGTCGTTGGCAACAAGAAGCTGCGTGGAGAGACCGCTGTCGCGGTGGACGAGCACCACTTCGACCGACGCGGACTGATCGGGCGCGGGCGGATGGAGCCGCAACGCGATGCCGTGGAAATCCGCCACCCGGACGCCGACCGCCATCCGGATGCCGCGGACTTCGCGCCGCATCACCACCCGTTCGCGATCGAGTTCGACCTGCCGCACCCGCCCGTCCGCCCCGGCATCGCTGGCCGGAAAGCGGACGGGGAGCGCGAAGGGGTCGAGCCGCAACGCGCGGCTCGACCCGGCGGCTCCGCCGGTTTCCATTTGACGCCTCGAAACACTCCCCCCGGACTTTTTCCGTCCGTTATGGGGCCACTATGCAGACCAACACCCGGAATCCGCTTAAGGAGGCTGGTTAATCGCGCGTAACGCGCGCGCATGCTTGATGCCGCGTTTCCAACCATGCTTGACGAGGTGTTTCGGAATTCGCGAAATTTCTCGACATCGCGGGAAAGCCGAGCCTTGTCAGGGCGATGCGCGGCGCTTAAATCCTCGACAATGTCTTCCCTCCTTGATCAATCCGCCCTCACCGATCTCGCCGCAAAGCTCGTGGATGCCGCGCGCGCGGCCGGCGCAGACGCAGCCGACGCGATCGCGCTACGGTCGGTGTCGTTGTCGGTCGAGGTGCGCGACGGCGCAGTGGAAGAGTCCGAGCGTGCGGAGGGCAACGACCTCGGCCTGCGAGTCTTCGTCGGCCGGCGACAGGCGGTAGTCTCGACCAACGACCTGATCGGCGGCGGCGCCAAGGAGCTTGCCGAGCGGGCGGTCGCGATGGCGAAAGTAGCCCCAGAGGACCGCTATGCGGGGCTTGCGGATTCGTCGCTGCTCGCGCACGAGCAGCCCGACCTCGACCTGATCGATCCCGACATTCCGAGCGTCGCGCAGCTCGAACGGATGGCCAAGGATGCAGAAGCCACGGGCCTCTCCGTCAAGGGCGTGACCAAATCCGGCGGCGCCTCCGCGTCAGCGGGGATCGGCGGGATGGTGCTGGTCACAAGCCACGGCTTCTCCGGCGCTTATCTCGGATCGCGCCATGGGCTTTCGATGACCGCGATCGCGGGCGAAGGCACCGGCATGGAGCGCGACTACGACTATTCCTCGGCACTACATGCCTCCGACCTTGAAGCGCCAGCCAAGATCGGCCGCGTCGCCGGCGAACGCGCGGTCGAACGGCTCAACCCGCGCAAGGTCGCGACCCGCAAGATGCCCGTGGTGTTCGATCCGCGCGTTGCGGGCTCGCTGGTCGGGCATCTGGTCGGCGCCATCAACGGCGCCTCGATCGCGCGCAAATCGAGTTTCCTGAAAGACAAGCTCGGCGAAAAGCTGTTCGCCTCCGGCATCCGCATCATCGACGATCCGCTGCGGCGGCGCGGCCTGCGCTCGCATCCCTTCGACGCCGAAGGCGTCGCGGTGAAGAAGATGGCGCTGGTTGACGACGGCGTGCTCAAGACCTGGATCCTCGACAGCGCGACCGCACGCGAGCTCGATCTCGTCACCACCGGACATGCGCAGCGCGGGGTGTCCTCGTCGCCATCTCCGGGCGCGACCAATCTGCATATGGAACCGGGCGCGCAGAGCCCGGAGGCGCTGATCGCAGACATCACCGAGGGACTTTACATCACCGACCTGATCGGCTCGGGCGTGAATGGCGTGACCGGCGACTACAGCCGCGGCGCGGGCGGCTTCATGATCGAGAACGGCAAGCGGACCTATCCGGTGAGCGAGATCACCATCGCGGGTCACTTGTTCGAGATCTTCCGCACGCTCACGCCGGCCAACGACCTCGAGTTCCGTTACGGGGTGAACGCACCGACCTTGCGGGTGGAGGGCCTGACTGTTGCGGGCCACTAGTGGTCCGATTTCGGAGTTCGTCAAGCCTTGCGGCTCGTTCGGAGACGAACTTCGGAATCAAAGGACCACTAGCGAATTTTTTAGTTCTAGTGCGGTTTTGGATTTGAAGTTCCTAAACGAGCGCGCGGCACAATGATAAGGAACTTCAAATCCACCGCACTAGAGCGCGAGAACGAACAGCGGGCCGATGCGCTCGCGGTGACGTTACGCGAGGCCGGCGAGATTGCGCTCAAATCCTTCCGCGGCACGATCAGGAGCTGGACCAAGGGTCACTCGTCGCCGGTGAGCGAAATCGACATCGCGGTCAACGACCTGCTGCATGCTCGGCTCGACCGCACTGACATCGGCTGGCTCTCCGAGGAGAGCAAGGACGATGCGGCGCGCCTGCACGCGCGGCGGGTCTGGATCGTCGACCCCATCGACGGCACCCGCGCCTATCTCGCCGGTCTGCCCGAATGGTCTATCTCGGTTGCGCTGACGGAAAACGGACGTCCCATCGTCGCGGGTGTCTATGTACCGGCGGCCGATCAGATGTTCCTTGCGACTGCGGGCGGCGGCGCAACCCTGAATGGCGCGCCGATCCAGGCAAGCACGGGCAACGATCTCGCCGGCGCCCGGATCGCGGGTCCGAGAAGCTATCTGGAACGCTTGACGGCGCTCGCCCCCGGCTTCGTCGCCGCGCCGAAAGTGCCGTCGCTCGCGCTGCGCCTTGCACGCGTCGCAGAAAGCCGGCTCGATGCTTCTTTCGCATCGGTCCATGCGAATGATTGGGACCTTGCAGCGGCCGATCTTTTGGTGCACGAAGCCGGCGGCGCGCTCACCACCGTTGCCGGGAAGCAGTTGCTTTACAACCGCCCCGCGCTCGTGCATGGCGCGCTGATTGCCGCGGGAAATGCGCGCCACGGGACAATTCTCGGTCTCGTGCGCGAGAAATGGGCTGATCTGGCCTGAGGGCCCGCGCCCGCCTTTTCAGTATTGTTGGGGACGCGTGATGGCCGAGCCTTCCGACACCAAGCAACTCCTGCATCTCGTTTTTGGCGGTGAATTGACCCACCTCGATAGCAGCGAGTTCAAGGACCTCGAGAAGCTCGACATCGTCGGCGTCTACCCAAATTACGCGAGCGCCTATCGGGCCTGGAAGGCCAAGGCGCAGCAGACAGTCGACAACGCGCACATGCGCTATTTCATCGTACACCTGCATCGGCTGCTTGATCCCGATGCCGCGCCGCAACAGCCGCGCTGAACCGGCGGTCGCGGATCAATGCTCTCGTTCAAGCGGATCGCCGCCGCCCCGCGCGTGCAGAAAACGATTGGCCTGCTCGCGGCGGGCTACCTGAAGCTCGTCTGGAAGACCTCGACAATTACCTACGACCCGCCGGACATCTATGCTCGGATCGATCCCAAGATGCCGATCATCATGACGATGTGGCACGGTCAGCATTTCATGACGCCGTTTCTCAAACGGCATTATCACACCGTCCGGGTGATGATTTCACGTCACCGCGACGGTGAAATCAATGCGGTCGCGGCGGAGGCGCTCGGCGTCGGCACCATCCGCGGCTCCGGCTCCCATAGCGGCGACTTCCACCGCAAGGGTGGGGTCGCGGCCTTCAAGGCGGCGCTGGACACGCTGGCAAGCGGAAGCAATGTTGCGATGACCGCCGATGTGCCAAAAATCTCGCGCGTCGCGGGGCTGGGCATCATCAAGCTCGCGCGCGAATCCCAGCGCCCGATCTACGGCGCCGCCATCGCCACCAGCCGCCGTGTCGAGCTCGACAACTGGGATAAATCCGCCTTCAGCCTGCCGTTCAGCCGCGGCGCGATCGTGGTCACCGAGGAAATCCGCGTGCCGCCGGACGCCGACGACGCCATGATGGAGCACTTGCGCCAACGGGTCGAACAGGAGCTCAATAGAGTGACGCTGCGGGCCTACGAGATCGTCGACCGGAAGAACACACGTGGCTGACGCGCTTCCGCTGACGCTTCATGCCTACCGCTGCGCGATGGCGGCTGCGACGCCGTTCGCGCCGCTCCTGCTCTCGCGCCGGCTCAAGCGCGGCAAGGAGGACGCGGCGCGTCTGCTCGAACGCTACGGCGAGGCCAAAATCGCGCGCCCGGCCGGGCCGCTCTTGTGGCTGCACGGAGCGAGCATCGGCGAAATTCTCGGCGCGGTGCCGCTGATCCGCAGCATCCAGGCGCAGGACTTCAACGTCCTGCTGACGTCCGGAACCGTCACTTCCGCCAAGGTCGCCGAAACCCGGATGCCGGAGGGCGTGCTGCATCAGTTCGTTCCGCTCGACGCGCCGCATTTCGTCAGGCGCTTCCTGTCGCACTGGCAGCCCGACATCGCGCTTTTCATCGAGCAGGACCTGTGGCCGAACCTGATCGGCGAGGCGGCAAGACGCCACATTCCGCTGATCATCATCAACGGCCGCATGTCGGAACGCTCCTTCAACCGCTGGCGCAGCGCGCCCCGCACAATCGGAGCGCTGCTGCGGCAATTCGATCTCTGCCTCGCGCAATCGGCGGTCGATGCGAGCCGCTTCTCCGAGCTCGGCGCGCCGCGCATCGCGACCACCGGCAATCTGAAACTCGACGTGCCGGCGCCGCCGGTCGATCAGAAAAAATTCGACGCGCTGCGGTCGGTAATCCGCGAGCGCCCGGTCTTCGCTGCGATCTCGACTCATCCGGGCGAGGACGAGATCGTCGTCGATGCCCACCGGAAACTGCGCCACAGTTTTCCGGGACTGCTGACGATCATCGCGCCGCGCCATCCCGAGCGCGGGACCGATATCGCCCGGATGGCGACGAACGCAGGCTTCCGCACCTACCAGCGGACGCAGCGCGCGGTGCCCGAACGCCTGACCGAAATCTTCGTTGCCGATACGCTTGGCGAGCTCGGCATCTTCTGCAAGCTTGCGCCCGTGGTGTTTGTCGGCGGATCGCTGGTGCCGCATGGCGGACAGAACCCGATCGAGGCCGTCAAGCAAGGCACCGTTGTGCTGCACGGCCCGCACGTCTGGAACTTCTCCGAAATCTACGCGGCGCTCGACGAATCCGGCGGCGACGAACTCGTTGCCGACGGCGGCGGGTTGACGGTCCGCATTGGCGCGCTGTTGAAGGATCGCGCCACGCGCTACCAGATGAGCGAACACGCGCGCGCGACCGTCGACAAGCTCGGCGGCGCGCTCGGCCGGACTTTGGCAGAACTCGAACCCTACCTCATCCAGTTGCGGATCGAGCGCCAGGCGGCCGATGCGTGATCCTTCCTTCTGGTGGAAGAAGCCCGCCTGGGCCTCGCGCCTGCTGACGCCGCTTGCCGCCGGCTACGGGGCAATCGCGGCGCGGCGGATGCAGCAGCCCGGCCGGCGCGTCAGCATCCCGGTCTTCTGCATCGGCAACTTCACGCTCGGCGGCGCCGGCAAGACCCCGACTGCGATCACGGTCGCCCGCATGCTGAGCGCGGCTGGCGAGCGGCCCTTCTTCCTCAGCCGCGGCTATGGCGGACGGCTCGCCGGGCCGCTGCGGGTCGATGCGGCCGCGCACCGCGCCGATGAAGTCGGCGATGAGCCGCTTCTGCTCGCGCGCGTTGCGCCCACGATCGTGGCGCATCACCGCTATTTCGGCGCGGCCTTCGCGCAGGCCGACGGCGCCAGCATCGTGGTGATGGATGACGGGCTGCAAAATCCGCTGCTGCAGAAGGATCTGACGATCGCCGTCGTCGACGGCCGCCGCGGCATCGGCAACGGCGCGGTATTCCCGGCTGGCCCCTTGCGGGCCCCGATTGCCGTCCAGATCGGGCGCGCCGACGCGATGCTGGTCGTCGGAGCGCCGGTCGCCACGCAGGAGATCGAGGCGCGGTTTCACGGTCCGATTTTCCGCGGCCGGCTGCAGCCGGATGCGCGCGCGCTTACGGCGCTCGCCGGACAGCGCGTGCTCGCTTTCGCCGGCATCGGGGATCCGGAAAAATTCTTCGCGACGCTGATCGCCGCCGGCATTCCGCCGCGCGCGACCAACAGCTTCGGCGACCATCACCGCTACACGCCGACCGAGGCCGAGGCGCTGCTGGCGCATGCCGACGCCGAGGGGCTCATGCTGCTGACCACCGAAAAGGACCTCGCCCGGCTCGGCGGCGACCGCGACGTCGCCGCGCTGGCGGCGCGGGCGCATGCGCTTCCGGTCAACCTCGTGATCGACGACGAGCCGGCATTCCGGCGGTTTTTGCTGGAAAGAATTGGAAAGGCGTGAGCGTGCGACCCAAAGGCCGGCGTTACTTCGTCCGGTCTTGTGCCCGCAGGACCGCCTCCGGCGAGGCGTAGGCCTCCTGCCGGTCGACGCTCCAATATTTCAGCTCTTCGAGTGGGACCGGCACGCCGGTCACGGCGCAACGCACGAAGGCGCCCGGCTTCACGATCCGGAAATCGCCGTCGAGATACTTGACCTCGGCTTCCCCCGCCATCGGCGATGGGCGATCGAAGCGATTGAGCAAATCCAACCTCCGTGGTGGGCCCGATTCCCCTAAACCGCGGTAAGATAGACGCTTGCGGTGGATTGCGAAACCCGCCCCCTTGTCCGTCTGTCGCATCCCAGGAATGTCCGGACTGTGCTAGTGTTCCTTTAGGGGAACATCGGGATTGAGGTCCATGCGCGCTGCGGCGGCCCTGCTGGCGCTCGTCACGTCGCTTGCCACGACCGTTGGGCTGGGCTGGCCGGCGAGGGCTGTCGAGCAGATCGAGATCAGGCATGGCGAAACCAGGCTGCCGGCCACGCTGTTCCGGCCGGCGGGCGGTGGGCCGCATCCGGCGGTGGTCGCGCTGCACGGCTGCGGCGGCCTCGCGGACGCGAAGGGCGCGGTCTACCCGCAGTATAGGGCCTGGGCCGACAGCCTGATGGCGTCCGGCTTCGCCGTTCTGTTTCCCGACAGCTTTGCGGCTCGCGGCATCAGCGCCCAATGCCGGGTGCAGACCCGCGCGGTCCGCTCCTGGCGGGAGCGGGTGGCTGATGCCAACGCGGCGCGCCAATGGCTGCAGGCTCAATCCTTCGTCAACCCGAACCGGATTTCGCTGCTCGGCTGGTCGAACGGCGCGATGACGACGCTTTGGGCCGTCCGCCCACGCCGCGGCGTGGCCACGCGAGAAGAAGGCCCGGACTTCCGCTCGGCCGCGGCGTTCTATCCGGGCTGCAAGCGGCTGGCCGCGACCGGCTGGAGCGCGCGCGTTCCGACTCTCATTCTGGTCGGATCCGCCGACGACTGGACGCCAGGGCGCGAGTGCGAGCAGATGGTCGCCGACGCCAAAGGCCGCAGCGCAAGCGCCCAGATCGTCCTCTATCCGGGCGCGCATCATTATTTCGACCGGCCGAACCTGCCGCTGCAGGAACGCTCCGGCCTCGCCTTCACGCCCGACGGCTCCGGGCGCGCGCATGTCGGCAGCGATCCGGAGGCGCGGACCGACGCACTCAAGCGCGTGCCGGAATTTCTGACGCGTTAGCGTCAATCAGAGCGGGTTGTCGCATCAGCCGTAAAAGCCCGGCCGCTCCGGCAGCGCGATCGTTTCGGCGCGGCCGCTCGCGAGCGCCGCGATGCCAGCTTCGGCGATCGCGGTGGCGACGAGGCCGTCCCACGCATTCGCGCCGACCGGACGCCCGTTCGCGATCGAATCCACGAAGGCCTGCATCTGCCGGCGATAGGCGTGCGCAAAGCGCAGCCGCCAGTCGGCTGCGAAGGGAAAGGATTGCACACCATCCCGACGGATCGTCGCGTCGACGGGCGGCGCCATCGTCAGCGTGCCGCGCTCGCAGACGAGCTCGGTACGGATGTCGTAGCCGTAGCGCGCATTCATGAACACTTCGATGTCGACGAGCGGCCCCCGGTCCGTCTGCAGCAGGACAAGCAGCGGATCGTGCATCGCGCCCGACCGTCGTGTGCCGCTCTTGAAGACCTGAATATTCTTGATCTCGGTGCCCAGCAGCCAGCGCGCGACGTCGAACTCATGCACCGCAGCGCTGGTGATGCTCATCGCCGCCGTGAAGGACGGCGGTGCGCCAGCATTGCGATGCACACAATGCAGGAGCAGGGCGGCGCCGAGATCGCCGGCGACGAGACGCGCGCGGATGTCCTCATAGGATGGGTCGAAGCGGCGCATGAAGCCGACCTGCACCAGCCGCCGGCCGCCCCCTTGCTCGGCTTCGACAATCCGCAAGGCCTCAGCTTGAGTCGGCGCGAGCGGCTTTTCGCACAATACCGGCTTGCACGCCGCGATGCACGCAAGCGCGTAGTCCGCATGGGTTTCGTCCGGCGAGGCGATGACGACCGCTTCCACCGCCGCATCCGCGATCAGCGCGAACGGATCCGGGATGACGCGGGCGCCCGTCTCAGCCGCGGCCGTTTCAGCCCGCGCGCGATTGGCGTCGCAGACCGCCACCACATGTGCCCGCGCCACCTCCCCCGCGATGATGCGGACATGGTCCGCCCCCATCACGCCCGCCCCGATTACACCGATGCCGAGACTCATGCGCCCTCCCCGCAGACAGAACGTAGCCCGAAGATAGCTGAAAGGCCGAAGATGCTCTCGCCCGCCCGAAATGCCTTCGGACGTTCAAGGTGCCCTGACCTTATTGCAGAGCCCCGATTTTGCGACAAACCGACGCGGTGGCGATTTTTGATCGACCAAAAAGTGCCATTGCGGCCGCCTCCCACCGCCGACTAGATGCGCGGACAACGAGCATTCAATGGGAGATCATCATGCGCTCGATTTTCATCGCCGCCGCCGCAATCGCCGCAGTCGCAGGTGCGACGATGATGCAGTCGCGCGAGGCACAGGCCGTGGTCTGCGCCCGCGGCGTGGCGCGCGCAGGCTGCGTCGCCACCCCGGCCGCTGGCGTGGTCGTGGTCGCCAAGCCAGTGCCGAAATGCACCTGGGTGGTCGTCAACGGGGTGCGGGTGAAGCGCTGCGTGTAACGCTACTCGCCCCGCGCCCGCATGTGTCGGCGCGTAGCGCGCGTTCAGCGCTGGACAATCACGGTCGCCCCGACACGGGCGCGATTGTAGAGATCAATGACGTCGTCGTTCGACAGCCGGATGCAGCCGGACGACACATCCTCGCCGATCATCCAAGGCTCGTTGGTGCCGTGGATCCGGTAGAGCGTCGCCCCGAGATAGAGCGCGCGGGCGCCGAGCGGATTCTGCGGACCGCCGTCCAAGTGGCGCGGCAGATTCGGCTGACGCGCCAGGATCGCGGGCGTCGGCGTCCAGTCCGGCCATTCCCGCTTGGCCGTGATCGTGCTCGTGCCCGACCAGCCCGTGCCTTCGCGGCCGACCGCGATCGGATAACGGACCGCCTTGCCGTCACCGAGCACGTAGTAGAGCCGACGCTCGCTCTGCCTGACAATGATGGTGCCGGCAGCATGCTTCTCAGTGAAATCCACCGTTTCGCGCGGCTTGATCAGATAGAAGCCGAGAAAGAGTTTTGACGATCGGTCGGCCGCGGCCTGCGCCGCAGTGATCCAGCCAACGAGCGGCACGAGGCCGGCGAGAAATGCTGAAGCCAAAGCGGCGCGCAAACGGTTGCGTTCCATCGAGGTCTCGGACTGTGTGGGACTGGGGCGAATCGCCCGGCGCGAACGGAGACGTGCCTTTTACCGGCGTCGGGCGACGGTCTCTAGTGCCGAAAAGCCACAGCCGGCGTGGCTCAAGCCCTGGGACGGAGTCGAACCCCTCACTTGCTTCAGCGCGGCGGCGCCTGCTCGAACATCTGCGCGAGCGCCCCCATCATCTGGCTGTAGCCACCGAGCGCCCAGCCGCCGTCAACCGGGACCACAGCGCCGTTGATGTAACTGGCGAGCGGAGAGACGAGGAAAAGCGCGGCGTTCGCGATATCGGCCGGCATGCCGTCACGGCGCAGCGGCACGGATTTGGTGACCCGCGCCTTGATCTCCGGCGTCGGTGCAAGCCGCGCCATTCCCTCGGTGCCGGCGATCGGACCCGGCACGATCGAATTGACGCGCACGCCCTGCGGCCCCCACTCCATCGCGAGCACGCGCGTCAGCATATCGACGCCGGCCTTGGCGGCGCAGACATGCGCCTGCAATGCGGCCGGAAGGAAAGCCTGCGGCGCCGAGATGTGGATCAGGCTGCCGCCGGGCTTTTTCAGGTGTGCGAAGGCTTCGCGCGCGACGTGGTAGCTGCCGATGAGATCGATATCGACCACCGCCCGGAAGGCGTTGGGCGACATTCCGGCGGCCGGTGCCGGAAAATTCCCGGCCGCGCCTGAGATCACGGCGTCGAATTCACCGAGCGCAGCGCGAAAGGCCGCGAGACCGTCATGCACGGCGGCGGCGTCACGCACATCGAAGACACGCCCGAGCGCCTTGCCACCATGGCCGGTGAGCTTCGCCACCGCGGCGTCGACTTTGTCCTGCGACCGGCTCGCCACCGCGACGGCCGCCCCGTGGGACGCGAACGCCTCCGCGATGCCAAGATTGATACCGCTGGTGCCGCCAACCACGACCACGGTCCGGCCGGAGAAATCGATCGTCAACGCCATGGGGTTGTTCCGGATTTGAGGGCTTTAAGAAAAAACAAACCAACCGCGCCGCCGGGCCGGTTTCCCGTTCATTAACCCCGCCGCGCGAACGCGCTGCCCGCATAAGACATCCGAGACGCCTCCGAGGCAATGTGCAACGCGAGGGAACACGCCAGTGCGGGCCATTCTTGCCAGGGGGGTCGGTTTCGTCGCGCAGCATGTGCCGGGCGCGGCGCGCTGGCTCGTGCTCGTCAGCCTGATCGTCACGCTTGGCTTTTGCAGCATCTGCGCCGGCGTGCTGTCGAAGATGCGACACGACGACTATGAGAAGGCGCTGCAGTCGAGCGAAAACCTGGTTGCGACCATCGAAGCCGACATCGCGCGCAACATCGAGCTCTATGACCTCTCGCTGGAGGCCGTGATCGAAGGGCTGAAGCTGCCCGAGATCTATCAACTGAGCCGCACGCTGCGACACGTCATCCTGTTCGACCGCTCGGCGACGGCCAAGCACATGGGCGGCATCGCCGTGCTCGACGAGATCGGCAACGTAGTGATCGACTCCGCTTCCGACGCGGCCGCGGTCGACAATTTTGACAATACTGATTATTTCAAGATCCATCGCGAACACGCCGACGCCGGGCTTTTCATCAGCAAGCCCTACGTGCAGCGCGGCGGACGCTGGGTGATCTCGCTCAGCCGGCGGCTGTCGAAACCGGACGGCTCGTTCGGCGGCGTGGTGGTCGGCAGCCTCGGGCTCGGCTATTTCCACGACCTCTTCCGCAAGACCAAGCTTCCACCAAACGCCTCGATGACGCTGTCGAGCCTCGACGGCACGCTGATCATGCGCTCGCCCTTCGACATCGATAATATCGGCCGCGGCTTGAACAAGGGCGAGATCTACAGGCTGTTCTCACAGACGCCGCGCGGATCGTTCGAGGCGACGACGAGCGTGCTCGACGAAAGCGTCCACAAATTGTTCGTGCATCATCAGGTCGCAAATTACCCGCTGCGGGTGAGCGTGAACCTCTCGACCGACTGGATTTATGCCGAATGGCGCGAGCAGGCTACGCTGATCGCATGCCTTGTTGCCGCCCTGTGCGGTGTCCAGGTCTGCCTCGTTCTGGTGCTGCGGCGCGAGCTGCGCAAGCGCCATGCCGCCGAGCAGAAATACATGATGCTGGCGACGACCGACGGTCTGACCGGCCTCGCCAATCGGCGGCATTTCGACGAGGTGATCGCGCGCGAGTGGCGGCGGGCGGCGCGCAGTGGCGCACCCGTCAGCCTCCTGATGATCGATGCCGATCATTTCAAGATGTTCAACGACACGCACGGGCATCCCGCCGGCGACCGCGTGCTGGCGGCGCTTGGCGACTGCATCGCGCAAGCGCTGGGGCGGAGCTCTGATCTCGGCGCCCGCTACGGCGGCGAGGAGTTCGCGGTGCTGTTGTCGGGCACGGCGCTCGACGGCGCCTGCGCGATCGCCGAAAGCATCCGGGCCAGGATGGAGGCACTCTGTCTCAACGATCACGAGGGCAGCATCCAGGCGCCGACGGTCAGCGTCGGCGTCGCAACGCTCACGCCGCAGGGCACGACAAGCTACGCATCACTCGTCGGCATGGCCGACCAGGCGCTCTATCAGGCCAAGCGCAAAGGCCGCAACCGGGTCGAGAGCAGTGGCGGCGTGCCGGTGCAGCGCATCGCGGCGTAGCAATGGTTGCTACTTGCTGACGCCTGTGGTCTGCGACTTCTGCGCGGCGTAATAGGCCGACAGCGCATCGATCTCGGCGTCGGCGAGACGCTTAGCGAGCAGCATCTGCGGATTCTGCCGGGTCTGATCGCGGAAGGCCTTGAGCTGATCGGCGAGGTAGGATTTGGCCTTGCCGCCGATCGGCGGCACATTCGGCATCTCGGAGACACCGGTCTCACCGTGGCAGGACATGCAGAGTTCGAGCTTCTCAGTCGGGTCGGCAGCCGAAGCGGCGGAGAGCGTGAAGAGCAGACTGAAGGTGACGATGGTGGTGCGCAGCATCAGGAGCATCCGGTTCAGCGGACCAGATGATCGCCTATTGCGGTTAACGTTTAGTTCAGTCGTAAGTCAGCAATAAGGCGCGGATCGGGCTTGAGCTCTCCGCGTTCGACCCGTTTGACGATGTCGGTCAGAAGCGTATTTGCGCGCGCCGCGATACCGACCTTCTCGCCCTCGCGCGCCACGAGGCCGTTGATGAACTCGATCTCGGTGCGGCGCCCCTTCATCATGTCCTGGCCCATCGAGGGGCGCTGCTCGGCCGAGACGCTGTCCGCGTCCTTCAGGCGCTGGGCGTCGTATTGCGTCAGCGCGGCGGCGTCGGCCTCGCCGGCTCGCGCGATGACCTCGGGCGGCAGATGCATGATCTCCTCCAGCGCATAGCCAAGCCGCTGCCCGATCCGGATCGCTTCGCTGCCGATCCGCGCCGAGAAATGCCGCAGCGCATCGTTGCGCACGACCTCGACGCTTGACAGGCCGGTACAGGCCGAAAGCCCGTTGACCATGGCGTTGAGAACAAGCTTCGACCAGCGCTCGCCCCAGAGATTGCCGGTCGCCGTTGCGCTGTCGGCATGGCCGACCAGGCGTGCAACCTCCTTCGCGCGCTCGGTGATGCGGCCATGCGGCTCGCCGGCACGATAAACCGTGTGGCTGGCGCCGCGCCGGCCGGAACCGCGATGGATGTGGCCGGGCTCCGAGAGCCCGACCGTGATCGAAGCCGCGATGCAGCCGAGGGTCTTGCCCCAGCCGACGATGCTGGCGATCGTCTCCTCGTTCATGCAGTTCTGCAGCGAGACCACGTAGCCGTCCGGCGCGAGATATTGCGCGATGAGAGTCGTCGCCCAGGCGGTGTCGTAGGACTTCAGGCTGACGAAAGCGATGTCGACCGGCCTTTCCTTCGTGAGCTGCTGCGCGTCGGTGACGTGCAGCGCCCGCGCCGGCACGGTGAATTCCGGAACATCGCGTGCGTGGGTGATGCGCAGGCCATGCGTGCGCATGTGTTCGACATGCTGCGGCCAGGGATCGATGAAGATGACCTCCTCGCCGGCCTGCACCATATGGGCGCCGGTATAGCCGCCAACGGCGCCGCAGCCGACGATCGCGATTTTTGGTTTCATCGAACTCTCCGTAGCCCGGATGGAGCGCAGCGAAATCCGGGCCCTATCACCACAAGGGAGCCTTCGTCCCGGATTGCGCTTTGCTCCATCCGGGCTACAAAAAGCGCACGCAGATCGGGGTGCCGGCTTCAACCACGCAGCCGGTCGGCGTGAGCTTGCCCGTCGCCCGATCGACCCGGAACATCACGACGTCATTCGAATCCTGGTTGGCGGCGGCAAGGAAATCGCCCTTCGGGCTCACCTCGAAATTGCGCGGGATCTTACCGCGCGTGCTCTCATGGCCGACCAGCGAAAGCGTTCCGCGCGTGGAATCGACCGCATAGATCACGAGGTTGTCGGGCCCGCGATTTGAACCATAGAGGAATTTTCCATCCGGGGTGATCTGCACTTCGGCGCAGATGTTGGGGCCGGCGAAGCTCGCGGGGAGCGTCGGCAGCGTCTGCAACTCTGTCAGACTGCCGGTCGCGGCCTCATACGCATAGGCCGTCATGGTCGAATTCAGCTCGTTGATCAGATACATGAAACGGCCGTTCGGATGCATCACGAGCTGACGCGGACCGGCGCCCGGCGCGACCGAAACAGAGGGCTGATGCGGATTGGGCACGAGCTTGCCGTGCTCGGGGTCGAACGCATAGATCATCACCTTGTCGAGCCCGAGATCAGTGACGAAGACATAGCGGTTGGCGGCGTCGATCGCGACCGCATGCGCATGCGGACCGGCCTGACGCTTCGGATCGACACCCGAGCCGCCGCGATGCTGGATCACTTCGCTGGCGTCGTCGAGCGAGCCATCAGGGCGGATCGGCAGCACGCAGACGCTGCCGCTCGCGAAATTCGCGATCAGCACGTTGCGGCCGCTGTGATCCACGATGAGGTGGCAGGGATCAGTGCCGTGGCTGGCCTTCTGGTTGAGGAAGGTGAGCGCGCCGCTCTCGTGGTCAATCCGGAAAGCGCTGACCGCCCCGCTTGGCTTGCCCTCGAACTCCTTGTACTCGTTGACGCAGTAGAGAAACTGCCGCTTCGGATCGAAGCAGAGGTAGGAGGAGTTGCGCACGCCCTCCGTGATGCCTGCGAGCGTGAGTGCGCCGACGTCTGGGTCGAAACGGAAGCAGTAGATGCCCTTGCCCTGCCCTTGCAGCACCTGACCGGTGCCGAACAGGATCGGCTCGCTGTAGGTTCCAACGAAGACGAGATTGGACATTGAACGTTTCTCCAAACCGTGTCGTGATCTTCACCTTTCCCTGGAGGGGAGGGTGAAGGAAGAAGGGAAGTGAGGAAAGACTAGAAAGAGAAGCTCACTCCACCTTGATGCCGAGGTCCTTGCAGATGCCCTTGAGATAATTCATCGCCGCAACCGTCTCGGCAACGAACTCCTCCCTCGCGGTGGTGTTGCGATAGATGCCGGGCGCCGCGGAATGCGCGCCGCGCGACGTACCCGGCACGTCTTCGAGCTCGATCGAGATCACACCGTCATAGCCGACGTCCTTGAGCGCCTGGAACATCGCGACCCAGTCGATCTTTCCCATACCGGGACGCCAGTGCACGTTGGTGACGCCATCGTTGTCGCTGACGTGGCAGTGCTTGATATGCTGGCCGAGCCGGTAGATCGAGACGTTCGGAAAGTCACCGACCGGAAACAGGTGGCTCGGATCGAAGTTGACGCCCAGCGCCTTGGAATTCACGTGCTCGATCAGGCGCAGCGCGCCGTCGGTGTTGGCCAGATAGCGGTTCGGGTGCGGCTCGATCGTCACCATCACGCCCGCCTTCTCGCAGATCGCGGCGCACTTCTTCAGGCTCGCCACGTAGTCGCGGAAGTTCTGATCCCAATCGAGCCCGCGCGGCATCTTGGCCGAATAGGTCTGCACCAGCGGCTTGGTGGTGATGCGCGGCACATCGGGGTCCTTGATGGCGAACGGATAGCACGACACCATGTTGATGATCGGCGAGCCGAGCTCGGTGCCGACCGCGACCGCGCGTTTCCAGTGCTCGACCGCAGCATCGCGCTCCTTCTTGTCGGGATGCGAGAGGCCGTGCGGGGTCGAGACAAATTGCGAGAGCGCGATGCCCTCGCCTTTCAGGACCTTCTTCAGCTCCTTGACGGTCGCCGGGACGTAATAGTCCTTCAGGAAGTCCAGGTTCCAGCCGATCAGCTCGATCGCCTTGAAGCCGCATTTGGCGATCCGCCGGATGGCGGTGTCGTAGGGCGGCTCCCATTGGAAGGGCCAGGATGAAGCGCCGAATTTCATTGTCATACTCCCATGAATGCCAGGGTGATTGATCAGCCTTTGACCGCGCCTCCGAGCAGGCCCTGCACGATGAAGCGCTGCATCAGGAGGAAAAAGAAGAGGACCGGAAGCGTGATGATGCCGGCGCCCGCCATGATGAGGTCCCAGCGGAAGGTGAATTCCTCCTGGAAATTGGCGAGCCCGATCGGGAGCGTGAACAATTCGCGTGATTGCAGAAACACCAGCGCGAACAGGAACTCGTTCCAGGCGCGGACGAAGCCGAACATGGTGACTGCGGCGAGGCCGGGCCCGGCGAGCGGCAGGATGATGCGGTGGAAGGTGCCAAGGAGCGACGCGCCGTCGATCGCGGCGGCGTCTTCGAGCTCCTCGGGGATCGCCTCGAAGAAGCCGCGTAAGAGCCAGATCGTAAAGGGCAGCGAGAACGCCGTATAGGCGATGACAAGCGCCGCGTGGGTGTTGAAGAGCCCGAGGCCGCGGATGATGAAGAAGAGCGGAATCACCAGCAGGATGTGCGGGAACATCTGGGTGACGAGGAGAAGGAGCCCATAGGCATAGCGGCCGGCGAAGCGGATGCGGGCGAGTGCATAAGCCGCGTACATCGAGACCACGACGCTGAAGATGGTGGAGAGCGCCGCGACCGTGAAGCTGTTCCAGAAGTAGCGCGGAAAATCGGTCTTGAGCCAGACGTTGCGGTAATTCTGCAGCGACCATTCGATCGGGAGCATGGTGAGGTTGCGGCTGAACAGCTCGCGATCAGGCTTGAGCGAGGACGACGCCATCCAGAACACCGGAAACAGGATGACGGTGACGGCGAACAGCAGCAGCACGTAGGTCGTGAGCAGGACGAAGGCGCGCCGATAGTTGAGGCGCTGCAGCAGCGGCGGAAGCTCGGCCGATCGCGCGATCATGCCGCCGCCTCCGCGGGCGCACCTTGCACGCGATAGACGAAGAGATAGGCGACGCTCAGGATGAGCAGGCAGCAGAGCGTCAGCATGCCGATCGCAGCCGCGTAGCCAAGATCGCTCGCCCAGAATGCCTTCTCGTAGATCAGGGTCGGCAGAATCTTGGTGGCGTCGGCCGGCCCCCCGCCGGTGAGGAGGTAGACGAGGTCGAAAGCCTGGAAGGTCCAGATGCTGGCGAGCAGCGTGATGATGACGCTGGTCGAGCGGATCAGCGGCAGCGTCACGTGCCACAGCCGCTGCACCGGCCCGGCGCCGTCGATCATGGCGGATTCGTAAAGCTCCTTCGGGACGTTCTGCAGCGCCGCCAACAGCACGATGAACATCACCGGCGTCAGCTTCCAGACCTGCACCAGGATCACCGACAGCATGGCGAGCGACGGCTCAGCGAGCCACAGGATCGGCTGGCCGATGATCCCAAGCTTCGACAGCACGAGATTGATGACGCCAAACTCGTCGGCATAGAGCCATTTCCAGATCAGCGCGGTGGCGACGTCCGGGATCACCCAGGGCACGAGAAGAAGCGCACGGAAGAACGCGCGGCCGCGGATTTCCATGTTCAGCAAGAGCGCGAGCGAGAGCCCGACCACGTAGCCGCCCGCCACCGCGCCGAGCGTCCAGACTATGGTGCGGCCCAGGCTCGCCCAGACGATCTCCTCGCCGGACAGCGCACGCACGTAATGCTTGAAGCCGACGAAGGCGTCGGGGTTCGGCCGCAGCATGTTCTGGTTCTGCAGGGAGACGATGATACCCTCGATCATCGGCACGAGATTGAGGAGCGTGATCAGGATGACCGACGGCAGGATCAGCGTATAGGCAAAGCGGACGCGCTGCTGCCGGAGCATGAGTCACGATCCTTCGGCAAGATCCGCTAAGGACGCGGCGACAGAGCACAATCTATCCCCGTCACCCTGAGGTGCTCGACGCGAAGCGGCGAGCCATCGCACTAACAATCTGATCTCGGGTAAACCCGAGATCAGTCGGCGACGGCCCGGGCCGTGCATCCTTCGAGGCTTCCTCGGCTCAACGCCGGGGAAGCACCTCAGGATGACGGGGAGAGAGTTTTTGCGCCGACTCAATGCAGCAACTTTGGACTTACGAGAACACCTTCAGCATGGCGGCGTGCGCGTCGGTCACCGCCTGCTCGGGCGTCTTGCGGCCGGCCACCACCTGATTGACCGGCGCGGCGAACAGTTTCTCGCCGTCGATCACGCCCATCTCGGGCACGCCGGTGCCCGGATAAGCGAAGTCGGTGGTGAAGGGCACGACGTTGGTGAGCGCCTCGCGCAGCAGCCGGTTCTCCTTCACGCGCGGCGCGTTGATCGCCGATTTGAAGATCGGCCAATGCGTGCCGGGCGCGGCCATGTAGACCGGCTCCAGCCGGTTCGGCTCGGTGAACCAGCGGATGAAGGTCTTCGCCGCCGCGATGCGCGGGGAGAATTTCCACACGAACATGCCCTGATAGAAGCCGGCGGCCAGCTTGCGCGATGGCCCGGCCGGGCCTTCCAGCACTTCCAGGATGCCGACCTTCTCGTAGAGGTCGGGCGCCTCCTTCATGATGCGGCCGATCAGCCCGCCGGTGCCGAGCCCGAAGGCCGCGCGCCCCTGCAGGAAGATCGTGTGCGCGTCCTCGGTGTTGTAGGACGCGATGCCGGGCGGCATGACCTTATGCTTGGTGGCGAAGTCGGTCATGTAGGTGAGCGCGCGGATGTTGGCGTCCTTCGACGTGGTGCCGAACACGAGCTTGCCGTCCTTGTCGAGGATCGAGCCGCCGGCCTGGAACATGAACGACATGTAGAAGTGCTGCGCGATGTGGAAGTCGCCGGCCGGATAGACCAGGCCGAAGGTGCCGGAGGCTGGATCGTTGAGCGCCAGCACCGCGGTCTGAAACTGGTCCCAGGTCTTCGGCGGCTGGATGTTCTTCGCGGCGAGCAGATCGCGGCGGTAGTAGATCGGGCGGATGTCGAGGTTATACGGCACTGCCCAGTAATGCCCGTTCCAGAAATTCTTGCGGTAGGCGAATTCATTGACGACCTGATCGAGTTTCCCGCTCTGCTTCCACTCGTCGAGAATATCGTCCATCGTCTCCATCTGGTTGAGCGCGGCGAACTGGAGCGGATGATAGGTATAGGCTTCCGCGACGTCCGGCATCGATTGCCCGCGCACCGCGGCGAGGAATTTCGGATAGACGAGACTGCCGGTCACCGGCTCGTGCTTGATCTTGATGTCCGGATGCGCCTTCTCGAATTCCGCGAGGATGCCGGCGAGAGCCGCCGACAATTCCGGCGTGTTCAGCCGGATGGTCCAGAAGGTCAGCACGGTCTGGCCCTGCGCGTTGACGCCATCGATACTGAGCGCAAACAGACCTCCGAGTCCAAGCGCGAGACTTTCGCGCCGGTTCAATCCGGATTTTTCAGTCATTGGGGATTTCCTCCACGGAGACGTTCTCGATTTCGATGCGGCGCTTGTGGGCCGCTTGTATGGAAGCAATGTTAGCAGGAATCCGCGCGTCGCCTATTGGGAGTGCGGACGACCGCTCGCAAAATTTTTTGTGAATGAGGTGATGATGGGTTTTGCATTTGCGCGATGAGGCAAGTGATCAAACGCAGTCGTCCTTGCGCAGGCGGGGACCCACACGCCGTGAAAACGTTGTACGAGGACCCGGATGCCAGCCTGTCCTAACTAAAGGACCTGGCGGCTATGGGTCCCTCTGAGTTCACAAACGAAGTGCAACACCCTCTCGCGGGGGACGAAGCGAAAGCCTCTTGACATCTCGTCCGTTCTATCTGATATTTCTGTTATGACAGAAACAACAGTCAGAACCAGACTCCCCGCGGCGGTCGAGCGCTTCATCCTGCATTGGGGCGACATGGGCGACGAATGGGGGGTCAACCGCTCGGTCAGCCAGATTCATGGTCTTCTTTACCTCTCCGACAGGCCCCTGACCGCCGAAGAGATCGCCGACACGCTCGGTCTCGCCCGCTCCAATGTCTCCAACTCGATCAAGGAGTTGCTGGCCTGGGAGCTGATCCGGCGGGTGCCGATCATGGGCGACCGCCGCGACCACTTTGAGGCCGAGGCCGACATCTGGGAGGTGGCCGCCAAGATCGCCCGCAAGCGCAAGGAGCGCGAGATCGATCCGGCCGTCGAGGCGCTGCGGGCCTGCGTCGCCGAAGCCGCCAATGACCCGAGCATGAATCCGGTCGCGAGCAAGCGGCTGAAGGAGATGCTCGCCTTCACCGAGTCGGTCGACGGCTGGTTCACCCAGATGCTGACGGTGCCGCGCGGAAAGCTCGCCGTGCTGATCCGGCTCGGCGTGAAGGTGCTGAACTTCCTCCCGGCGGGAAAAGCCAAATAACAGAGCTCCTTTTGCGTTCGTGTGTCGCCATGACATCCCTTGCCGCCATCGCCGAAGCTCATGAACGCCAAGAGGACAAGTTCGACCGTTGTTTGGGTGATCTCCGCTTCCGCGCCCTCCTCTCCGACAACGACTGGTCGCGCCTGCCGCTCCCGGTGCGCCGGCGCTTCTCCAAGCGCCTCGCTGGCGGCGCCACCATCGTCTATGTCGGGCGGATCACAGAATGCTTCTTCAGCCGCGCCGGCTTCCTGCTCGCGCAGATCGCCCGTCTGATCGGCAGCCCGCTTCCGGTCTCGCGCGACATCCATGTTCCCTTCGTCGTCACCGTCACGGAGGACGTGGCCACCGGCGGCCAGATCTGGACGCGGCTCTGTGCGCGGCGGCGCGGCTTTCCGCAGATGATCCACTCCTCCAAGCGCTTCGCCGGTCCGACCGGGCTCGAAGAGCATGTCGGCCGCGGCGTCGGGATGACCCTGCGCGTGTCGGTGGAGGATGACGCGCTGGTGTTCCGGAGTGTCGACTATTTCGTGCAGCTTCCTGGTTTACGGCTGCGCATTCCGGCATGGCTCAGTCCTGGGGCGCTTCGCGTCGCCCACACCGAACTCGGCGATGGCCGTTTCGTGTTCACGCTCGACATTGTCCACCCGCGTTTTGGCGCGCTGATCCGACAGGCCGCCATGTTCCAGGAGTCCGTATCGTGACGTCTGACCTGCTCTGGATGCTGATCGCCATTCAGATCGCCATGGGGGCGTTCGACACCTTCTATCATCACGAGATGACGGAGCGGCTCGCCTGGCGTCCCTCGCAGCAGCACGAGCTGCAACTGCACGGCGTACGCAACCTGCTCTATGCGGCGCTCTTCCTGGTGCTGGGCTGGACGCACGTGCACGGCTTCTGGGCGATGCTGGTGATGGCCGTGCTGGTCACCGAAGTGGTCATCACGCTGATGGATTTCGTCGAGGAGGATCTGAGCCGCAGACTTCCGGCAAGCGAGCGCATCAACCACACGCTGCTCGCGCTGAACTATGGCGCGATTCTCGTGCTGGTCCTGCCAGTGCTGATCGGCTGGGCGCAGGAGCCGACGGCGATCACATATGCCTTCTATGGCGCGCGAAGCTGCCTGATCGTGCTCGCAGCTGCGGGCGTCGCGCTGTTCGGGCTGCGCGATCTCGCGGCCTCGCGGCGGGTGACACGGCTCGTCAGCGGCCAGGCGCGCGATCTCGCCGAAGGGCTGCCGCCGCATCAGACCATCCTTGTCACCGGCGCGACCGGCTTTATCGGACGGCGGCTCACCGAGGCGCTGGCGGCGGCCGGGCATCAGGTGATCGCGCTGGTGCGTGATCCCGCGAGCGCCGACAGCCTGCCGTTGCCGATCACGCTGATCACCGAGCTGAAGCAGATTCCCTATGCGGCGCGGATCGACGCGATCGTGAATCTCGCCGGCGAGCCGATCAGCAACGGGCTGTGGACCGAAAAGAAGCGCCGGACGATCGTGCAGTCACGCATCGACATGACCGGCGAGCTCGTCCAGCTCGTCAAGCAGCTCGACCGCCGGCCCGGCGTGCTGATCTCAGGATCGGCGATCGGCTGGTATGGCCTGCGCGACGACGAGGCCCTGACCGAGGACGCCGGCAGCAAGGGGTGCTTCAGCCACGATCTTTGCGATGCCTGGGAGCACGCCGCCGGCGAGGCGCGATCCTATGGCGTGCGGGTGGTGCTGCTGCGCACCGGGCTCGTGCTCGGGACCGAGGGCGGCCTGCTTGCCCGCATGCTGACCCCGTTCGAGTTCGGACTTGGCGGCCCGCTCGGCGCCGGCACGCAGTGGATGTCCTGGGTCGAACGCGACGACCTCGTGCGCCTGATCGTGCATACGATCGCTACACCCGATTTGGAAGGTCCGCTGAACGCAACCGCGCCGACGCCGGTGTCGAATGCGACCTTCACCAGCGAGCTTGGCCGCGGGCTGCGCCGTCCCGCGTTGCTGCGCGTACCCGCGGTATTGCTGCACCGATTTGCCGGCGATCTCGCCGACGAGTTGCTGCTCGGCGGCCAGCACGTGGTGCCACGCAAGGCACTGGCGAGCGGATTTTCCTTCCGCCACGAGACGCTGCGCAGCGCCTTCAAGGCCATCCTCGGCGCGTAATGCGTAGGGCGCATTAGTGAAAGCGTAATGCGCCGCTTGTATGCGGAACATGCCTTCAGGAAGAGGCGGATCAGTCCTCGGGAACAGCCATGAAACTGCTCTTGGCCCTCGCCTTGTGCCTTGTCGCCACGACCGCGCAGGCCGAGCCGCTCCACTTCAATGCCGACAACGTGGGCGCGCCGCGCAGCAACGCGCAGGCCGAGCTGTTCATGCCGAAGGGCGACGGCCTCTTCCCCGCCATGGTAGTGCTGCACGGCTGCGACGGCGTCGCGCCGCACTACCGCATTTGGGCGCGCACCCTCGCCTCCTGGGGCTACGCCGCGATCGTGGTCGACAGCTTCCGCCCACGCGGACAAACGAACGTCTGCAATCATCCCGCGCTGGTGCCGGCGCGCGAACGCGGGCGCGATGCCTTCAACGCCGCCGAATACCTGCGCACGCTGCCAAATATTGACGGTGCGCATATCGGCGTGATCGGCTTCTCGCATGGCGGCTCGTCGGCACTCGCGGCCGCGCAGGATGCCGACAAGCCGTTTGCGGCGGCCATCGCCTTCTATCCGGGCTGCATCCCGGCGCATGCGCCGCTCAAGACCGACACGCTGATCCTGATCGGCGAAGCCGACGACTGGACCCCGGCGGTGCGCTGTGCGCGCTGGAATGCGCTGACCGACACGGGCGGACACATGCTGCGGCTCAAGACCTATCCGGGCGCGCTGCACGGCTTCGACGCGCCAGGCGCCCCGCACCTGTATGCGGGACACTATGTCGGGCGCCAGCCGGAAGCTGCCGCCGATTCACTCGCCGAGACGCGGAAGTTTCTGGCGGAGCGGTTACGCTTTACTGCGCCTTCCCGTTGAGCAGCGGCGTGATGCGGCGGACCGAGACGCGGCGATTGGCGCGCTCCGGCCCTTCGGTCTCGATCTTCGGGTATTGCTCGCCATAGCCCTGGGTCGAAAGGTTCTCCGCCGGCACGTTGAATTGCTGGGTGAGCGCCATCGCGACCGTCTCGGCCCGCCGATCCGACAGCGACAGATTGTCCTCGTCGTTGCCGACCTTGTCGGTGTGGCCTTCGATCAGGAACACTTCCTGCGGGTTTCGCTGGATCGCCTGATTGAGCCCTTCGGCGATCGCGGCGAGGCGCTCGACCTGATCGGGCGCAAGCTCCCACGAGCCGGTGTCGAAGGTGACAGTGTCGAGATCGATCCGCGGCATGCGATCACGCAGCGGCGCGCTGTAGCGGATCTCGTCGAGCGTATAGGCACGCTCGATGGTGTCGACCGGCGGCGCCACCAGCGTCTCGAAGATCATCCGCGGATCGGCGCGGTCGTATTCCACGATATAGCGCTCGCGCGGAATCCGGATCACCGGCGGCGGCAGATTGACGAAGAAGCCCGCGAAGCCGGGACGCCGCACGAAGCCGGGGCGTGGCCGATTGTCGATGATGATGATCTCGCGCCCATTGGGAAGGATGCGCGAGCGGCGGAGCAGGAAGCCGTCGCGGTCCACCAGCGTCACGATGCGCTCGCCACCAGGCCGGAACACGACGGTCGCGTTGTCGTTGCCGCGCTTCTCCATCCGCACATCCCGCGCCCCATAGCGGAAGCGGTCGGTCTCATCGTGACGGATGATGGTGGTGTTGCCTTCGCGGATGATCGTGCGGTCAGGCTCGCGGATGATGACCTGGTTGCCCTGGCGCACCTCGCGGCGTTCAGCGCGCAGGTCTTCCATCCGGCGCAAGGTCCGCCCTTGCGCGGATTGCGGCGCAATGCCTGCGCCGGCCGCGGCCGGCGCGATCGGCTTCGCCTGCTGCGCGTTCAACGCCGGCGTGCCGGCCGGGGTGAGCGGAGCGGCTTGCGTGTTGGGCACGATCGCGGCGGGCGCTGCTTGTGTTGCAGGCATCGGCGCGCCGGGTGCGGTTGCCGGAGGCGTGCGCTGCGCGGCGGGCGGCGTCCCGGGCTGCGTCGGCGCCGTCGTGGTTGACGGTGTCGCGGCAGGCGTTTGCGCCGGAGCGGCGGTTGACGGTGCCGCGGGCGGCGCAACCGGACGTCCCGGCACGGCCGGCGGCTGGCCCTGCTGCGCGGCGGGCGCATTTGGCGGCGGACCGCGGCGGTCGCGCCCCGTGCGCGGCTGATCCTGCGGCGGCTGCTGGCTTTGCGCCGCCGGCGGCGTCGAGGGCTTCGCGGTGTCGGCCGGCTTGGCAGCGGCCGGCGGAGGCGGAGGCGTGGCGGGCTTGGCAGCAGCGGGCGGCGGAGCCGCAGGCGGCGCGGGACGCGAGGCCGCGGGTGGCGGAGGCGGCGCCGGCGGCTTGGCCGGAGCCGCGGCCGGCGGTGGAGGCGGCGCTGCCGGCCGAGCCGGCGCAGCCGCCGGCGGCTTCGGTGGCTCGGGCTTCTTGGGCGGCTCGGCCGGCTTTTGCTCTTCGGGCTTGGCGGCCGGAGCCTGCGCGAGCTTCATCGCGGCGGCGCTGAATTGCGGCGCGCCGTCGTTCGCCGCGCTCGTGTGGACGGCCGGTAAAGAGGCAGCGCCGGAAAGAAGCGTGCCAATCAGCAGCCGATGAAGCTTTTGCATCGTCATGTCCTGCTTTGATGGGAGACCGCCAGCGGGCGGAAATCTTCGAAGGGCGGGAGGTAACGCACGAGTGCGCATTTGGTTGCGGTGCTTGTTACGATAAAGACTCGCTGAAAAATGCGGCCGTTCTGCGCCGCCATGCGGGCGCGATTGCGCGGGGCGATGAACGGCGGATAAACGACCATGCGGCGCAGCGTCGCGGCGACTGTTTGCGCTGCGCGCGCGACGCGCTACGCTTCGCGTTAACAAACGTAAATGCGCGGGAGGAGAGAACGATGCCGCAGATCCGTGTCGCGACTCATGACGGCCCGGGCGCGCAGCCGGTGATCCGCGAAGTGGCCTGGCCGAAGGTCGGACGGCAAGGCGCACTGATCCAGATCGGCGCCTGCGGCGTGTGCGGCACCGATCTGCACATCCTGAAGGGACACTGGCCGAAAAAGCTGCCCTGGCCGTTCACGCTCGGTCACGAGATCGGCGGCGTGATCGTCGAAGCCGGCGCAGACTTCCGCGAGGATTTCATGGGCAAGCCGCTCAAGGTCGGCTCGCGCGTCATGATCCCGCCGCTGATGCCGTGCGGGCGTTGCTATTACTGCGTGCATTATCCCGAACACGCCAACAAATGCCTGACGCCGGTCTATTACGGGCGCTATCTCGGCTTCGACAAGCCGCCACATCTGTGGGGCGGCTGGGCCGAATACGTTTATGTCGATCTCGAGATGCTGCCAGGCACCAAGATCTACAAGCTGCCCGACGACATGCCGCTGCGGCTCGGCGCCTTGTCGGAGCCGCTCACCTCCTGCATCCGCGCCTTCAACCGCGCGACACGCGCCGATGGATTCCGCTGGGGCGATACCGTGGTGATCCAGGGCTCGGGGCCGATCGGGATTCTCGCGGTCGCGGCCGCGCAGGAGATGGGCGCGGGGCGCGTGATCTGTGTCGGCGCTCCCGAGACGCCGCGGCTTGCGCTTGCGCGCAAGTTCGGCGCCGAAGCGACCGTCAACATCGAGGAGCACAAGACGCCGGAAGAACGGATCGCACGCGTGCGCGACATCGCCGGCGGCTTCGGCGCCGACCTCGTGATGGACTGCTCCGGCCACCCGACCGCGGGGCCCGAGGGCATCGAGTTCCTGCGCGACGGCGGCTGCTATGTCGAGATGGGGCAGTTCACCGACGCGGGATCGATCATGACGTCATGGCACCGCATCTGCACCAAGGATATCGCGATCCTCGGCTCGTGGGGCTTCACCGGAAACGACCTGCCTCTTGGGGTGGATATGCTCTATCGCACCCGCGACAAATATCCGTGGCTCGACATGCAAACGCTCTATCCGTTCAGCGAAGAGGGAATCGTGCGCGCCGTCGCCGACGCGATGGCGATGCGGACCGTGAAGTCGACGATCGTGCCTTGGCCGGAGCTGGTTGAAAGCTAACGCTCTCTCGACCGTCATCCTGAGACGCCCGTGCGCAGCACGGGCCTCGAAGGATCGCGGATAGGGCCGGGCCGTCGTCCTTCGAGGTTCGCGACTTCCGTCGCTCGCACCTCAGCGACTGTCTTCTTTGTCAAGCGATTTGCCATGGTCGTTGATCTCTGAGGATGGCGTTGAGGAAGGTGAGGAGCTTTCTGGCGAGCGCGATGAGAGCGACCATTTTGGGCTTACCAGCGGCCAGCAGCCGCCGATAGAAAGCGCTCAGAACGGAGTTGCGGCGGCTGGCGACCAGAGCCGCGATGAAGAGCGCGGCGCGGACCGCCGCTCGTCCGCCCGCAATCATGCTCTTGCCCCGCCATTGGCCGGACTGGCGGGTGTAAGGGGCGAGGCCGGCAAGACTTGCGATGCCGCGGCGATCGAGGGCGCCGAGCTCGGGCAATTCGGCTAGCAGGGTGCGGGCGATGATTTTGCCAATGCCGGGAACCGAGGCGAGCAGGTCCTCCTTGGCGCGCCAGACCGGTGAGCCACGGACCAGGTCATCGATGTCCTTGTCGAGCGCGCGCATCTCCTTTTCGAGGACAGCGATGTGGCGATCGAGGCTCTTGCGGACCTGCCGATTGGTGGCGCGCTTGGCGCGCTGACGCTCGGCAACCGTCATCTCGATGATCTGGCGACGCCTTGCCACGAGCTCAGCCAGAAGCCGCGCTTCCTCGTCCGCAACCGGGCGCGGCGCCGGCTTCACAGCTTCGGCAAAATGCGCCATCACCGCCGCATCCACCGGATCGCTCTTCGCCCGCTTGCCGACGGCCCGGGCAAAGTGATGGATCTGGGCCGGGTTGACCACCGCCAGCGGCAGCCCGGCGCCAGCCAGCGCCGCCGCCACCATCGTCTCGAAGCCGCCGCTCGCTTCCAGCACGATCAACTGCGGCGACAAAGCCCGCAGTCGATCGATCAAATCTTCCAAACCTTTGCCGTCGCGCGCGACCGCAAAGGCTTCTCCGCTCGCACGCACATGCACGTCCAACCGATCCTTCGAGACATCGATGCCGACAAAAGCCTGTTCCATCTTCACCCTTCCTTGCGCAATCGGGCTCGCAGCGCGGCCCTCGCGACTGTTCGGGTTCAATGGAACGGCAGACGGGGTCCCGCGCTGAGGTTCGGGCTTCGTGGCCCTAGGATGAAGCGGTCTCCCGCCCGCCACCGCACCAGACATTCTAACCGATGCAGCGATTCGTGAGTTACTAGGATGACGGAGAGAGAGTGGTTTGCACAGCTGCAAATGCGGTAACTTCGGCAGCCGTCGGCAGCCCCTCGCGGCTGCCAGGCTTGGTGCATTTCAGCGTCGCCACCAGAATGGCGAAGCGCGCGGCCGCAAGCTCGTCCTCGCCGCGGGCGAGCGCGAGCGCGAAGGCGCCATGGAAGGCGTCGCCCGCTCCGTTGGTGTCGACCGCGGCGATGCGCGGCGCCGGCAGCTGCCGGAGCGTCTCGCCCTCGAGCCAATGATAGCCGTGCTCGCCGTCGGTGACACCCACATAGGCACCGTACTTCGCCTGCATGGTGCGCAGGCCCGGGTCGACCTCGCCAGTGCCCGCATGCTGCAAAAGCCCGGTGCGCGAGAAGATCAGATGGCTCGCGCGCTGCAGGATTTCATGAATGTCAGCCGCGCTGGTGCGGGTGGTCGAATCGGCATCGACCACGCTCGGCACACGGGCGTGCCGCGCCGCGTCAAGCACGCGCACCGCGCCCGCCGGCCAGGTGATGTCAACAAGCACCGCGCCTTGGAGCTGCGGATCGAGCCAGCCGGCGTCGGTCGGAAGCGAAGGGTCGGCATAGGTCGCGAGCAGCCGCTCGCCCTTGCCGTCGACCAGCACCATGGCGCGCGGCGAGCGACCCGGCATGGTGCGCAGCCACGCAGTATCGACGCCTTCGGCCGCGAGCCCGGCACGGATCTGCTGCCCGACGGTATCGTCCCCCACGCGACCGCAGAACACCGCGCGACCGCCGAGTCGCGCCACCGCGACCGCCGCTGTCGCCGCCAGCCCGCCGCCGACCTCGCGCCAGTCGTGCGCGCGGAATTTGATCGGCTCCTTTGGGATCGCAGCGACGCTCACCACATAGTCGATATTGCAGAGCCCGGCGCAGATCACAGTGCCGCGCGAAGGCGCACCGCTCATGCGGCGACCTTGAGGCGGCGGCCGAGCTCCGCCATCAGGAGCGGCGGGCTCGCCAGCACCGGAATGGCGACGCGACCCGACAGCGGTTCGGCGAGCGACGCATGCGAGGCCTGCGCCAGCACGAGCACGTCGACTTTGGGCGCCAGCGCCTGCGCGGCTTCCAGCACCATCGCGTCGTGCCGCGCGCGGTCGCCGGCGAACAGCGCATCGTACGCGGCGGTGAGAAGGAGCGGCTCGATCGCGATCTCCTTGCCGGCCGCCGCCGCATGTGCGCGCAGGAGCGACAAACTCGGCTCGACGGTGCTCTTGGCGGTGCAGACGAGTCCGATGCGCCGGCCGCTCTCGGCCGCGCGCGCCATCAGGGGATCATCGACCTTCAGGATCGGGGTTGCGACCATGCGGCGCGCGATGTCCACGGCCGGCGAGGTCGACGAGCAGGTGAAGACCACGAGGTCCGCGACCTCGGCCGCGAGCGACGCCTGCTCGACGATGCGGCGCGTATTCTGCGGCGACGGCCCGTGCCGGAGCAGCTCCTGCAGCAGGCTTTCGTTCAGGATGTGGAAGGAATCGATGTCCGGATGCGCTTCTCTCATCAGGCCACGGAAATACTCGACCAGAAAGCCGCCGGTATGGATGAATGCAATGCGCATGATTTTTCCTTGAGACGAGAGTGCGCGAGACTATCACGCTTTCCGGCCGGGCGCGCGGACGCCGCTCACCCCTTGATTCCGCCCGAGATCAGTCCCCCGACGAACAGCCGCTGCAGGCCGAAGAACAAGGCCGCGATCGGCAGCGTCATGATGACGGATGCCGCCATGATGGCCCCCCAGTCGGTGTCGTATTCGGTCGCGAATTCGGCGAGGCCGATCGGCAGGGTCTTGACGCTCGCGTCGGTCGCGAAGCTGAGGGCGAAGATGAACTCGTTCCAGGTTGCGACGAACGCATAGAGGACGATCACCACGATCCCGGGCAGCGACAGCGGCAGCATGATGCGCAGCAAAAAGCCGACGCGCGAGGCGCCGTCGATGATGGCTGCTTCCTCCAGCTCCAGCGGGATGCTCTTGAAGTAACCGGTCAGCATCCAGATGCTGAGCGGCAGCGTCAGGATCAGGTAGGCGAGGATCAGGCCCGACAGCGTGTTGAGCAGGTTGAGATGCCCCAGCATGACGTAGAGCGGCACGATCAGCGCCGCGGTCGGCAGGAGATGCGAAACGAGCACGAAGGTCTGCCAGGCGGAGCGCCCGCGGAAGGAAAAGCGCGCGAAGCCGTAAGCCGCCGGGATCGCGAACACGAGCGCGATCGCGGTCGAGCCGACCGACACGATGGTGGAGTTGAGGAAATAGCGCGGCACGTTGGATTCGAACAGCACCTTGGAATAATTGGCGAGCGTCGGCACGTCGGGCGCGAAGGTCGGCGGCAACCGGTAGAGCTCGGCCTGCAGCTTGACCGACGACAGCGCCATCCAGAAGAACGGGAAGGCCGCGAGCGCGACCAGCACGGCGACCGGTAGGTAGATGCCGAAACGACGGCTTCCGATCCTCATGCGGCCTGCTCGCGCCGGTTGCTGAGCCAGATGTAGGCCAGGATGAAGACGGTCGAGACCGCGAAGAACATCACGGAAAGCGCGCTGCCGCGGTTGAAACGGAACTGCTCGAAGGATTCGACGAAAATCTGGATCGAGGTGATGAGCGAGCGGTCGGCCGGTCCGCCACGCGTCGTGCCGTAGATGATGGTGATGGAATTGACGCCAGCGATCAGCAGCAAGAGCGTGATTACCGCGAGGATCGGCCTGAGTTGCGGCAGCGTGATGTAGCGCACCTCGTCCCAGAAATTCGCGCCGTCGACCCGGGCGGCTTCGTAGAGCGACACCGGAATGGCCTGCAAGCCGGCCAGCACCATGATGGCGACGAAGGGAAACATCTTCCAGACATTCACGGCGACCAGCGCCGGCAGCACGGTCTTGGGGCTGGTCAGCCAGCCGACCGAGTCTGAGATGATACCAAGCGATTTCAGTCCATAGTTGATGATGCCGAAATCAGTGTGGAACATCCACGCCCAGGCCATGGCGGCGACGATGCCGGGAATGATCCAGGGGATCAGCGTGAGCGCACGCACCACGCCCTGGCCGCGGAAGGTCTCGTTCATCAGGATTCCGGCGGCGGTGCCGAGGATGAGCTGGAAGACGACCGAGAAGCCGACATAGAAGACGGTGTTGACGGTCGCGCGCGCGGTGCGAGTCGATTCCGCGATCTCGACATAATTTTCCAGGCCGACGAAGCGCCCGCCCGCGTCGGTGAAGCTCATCTGCAGGGTCGAAACCAGCGGATAGACGATGAAGACCGTCAGCAGCACGATGGCGGGAAACGTGAACCAGAATCCCTGATTGCGTTGCGCGGCGACCATTCCCTGTCCGCGATCACGACTTTTTCAGGACGGCGTTGATCTCCTTGGTGGCCGCATCCATCGCCTCTTGCGGGGTCGCGCCGCCGATCAGGATCTCCTGCACATGGCGATAGTAGATTTTCTGGATTTCCAGCCATGAATCGATCGTGGGCTGCGGCCGCGCATAGTTCAGCATCTCCTTGAAGGCATTGAGGCGCGGATCGGCAAAGCGTGGCAGAGTCATCGCGGCCTTCAGCGCCGGAAAGGTGCGGGTGTAGAAACCGATGCGTTCGGGCTTGGCGAGGAACGCGATCAGCTTGTCTGCCTCGGCCTTGTTCTTGCCGTCGCCCGGCGCGATGAAGGCCCAGCCGCCGAGCAGCGCCGAGGTCTTCTTGCCGACCGGATAGGGCATCAGCGTGATGCCGTAATCGAGGTTCGGCATGTCCTTCTCGAAACGCTCGATCTCGGTCGGCGTGCCCTGGTAATGCGCGATCGCGCCCGCCATGAACAGCCGACGAAGCTGCAGGCCGTCATTCTCCAGCGTCGAGGGGGGCGCGACCTTCAGCTTGGTGAACATGTCGGTGTAGAATCGGATCGCCTCGACCGACTCCGGCTTGTTGGCGATCGACTGCTTGTTGTCGTCGGCGAGGATGCCGCCGCCGTTCATCCACATATAGGGCAGCGAGCGGTAGAGCGTATTGCCCTCGCCTTCCGGACCGCCGCCCGCGATGCCGTAGCCGTACTGGCGCTTGCCGTCGGCGCCCGTGATGGTGAGCTTCTTCGCAACCTCGATGAAGTCGGGCCAGGTCTGCGGAGGCTTCTCGGGATCAAGGCCGGCCGCACGATAGAGGTCCTTGCGATAGAACATCGCAAGCGCTTCGGCCTGGAAAGGCAGGCCGTAGAGCTTGCCGTCGCTCTTTGCGGAGTCGAGCGCAGCCGGGACGAAATCCTTCAGGTCGAGTTGGGCAGAGACGACGCCGGTGATGTCGCGCAGCTTGCCGGTCGCCACATAGGGCGTGATCCAGGAGGTCTGCACCTCGATCACGTCGGGCGGAATGCCGGAGCGGAGCGCAATCATCACCTTGTTCTGCAAACCGCCATAGGGATTGGTTTGCAGTTTGACCTTGATGTCGGGGTTCTCCTTTTCGAAATCCGCAGCCAGCTTCGCCGCCTGATCCTTGCCGGGCTCGGTCACCCACCAGACGACCTCGCCGGCGCCGGCAGACGCGAACGGCAACGCCACCAACGCGGCGGCGAAAATCATCGTCTTCAACCGACAGTGCATCTCGACCTCCCCTGCAGCAGCTTTTTCAGCGCTGCTCTTTCTTCCATGTCTCGTACATCGCCAGATGGGCGGCGTCCGGCGGATAGCGTCCGCGCACCCCGCCGCCCTTGGCGACGGTGTTGCGCACCCACAGATCGAGTCTCTCCTTCTCGACGCCGGCCTCCGCCACCTCACGGGCCAGATGCGCCGGCACCACGACCACGCCGTCCTCATCGCCGACGATGAAGTCGCCGGGAAACACCGTCACACCACCGCACCCGATGATCTCCTGCACGCCGACCGGCATCAGCCCGCACGGCGCCGGCGGCGCGGCCGGCGCGCCGCAGACGACCGGCAGACCGAGGCTTTTGACGTCGCGCGTGTCGCGCATGCCGCCGTCGGCGACGATAGCGGCGACCCCACGCGCGATGAAGCCCTGCACCAGAACATCGCCGAGCGCGCCGACGCTGGTATTGCGCTGCATGTCGATGACCAGCACGTCGCCGCGCCGGATGGCTTCGTCGGCCTTCAGCACGTAGCTGTCGGGGCTGGCGAGATCGGTCGCGGCGTTGAGGTCCTCGCGCTGCGGCACGTAGCGGAGCGTGAAGGCGGGGCCGCAGAAGCGGCAATTGGCTGGATCGAGCGCCCGCACATCGGCGAGCGCGCGGAACCGCATGCCGTGTTTCTTGAAGAGCTGCCCGGAGATGGCCGCGGTCGAGACGGCGCCGAGCCGCTTCGCGAGGTCTGCGGTGTCGCTCATGCTGTTCCCCTCACCCGCCAAATCCCTCGATCACATGCGCGCGCAGATAGTCCATGTTCATCACGATGCCCAACCCCGGCTTATCCGGCAGCTTCAGCCGGCCGCCGCTGTTGTCGAGCGGCGCCTCGATGAAGACGTTGTACTTCTCCATCGAGTGGTGCGCGGTTTCGAGCCGGTAGAAGTTCGGCGTGGTCAGCATCACATGCGCGCCCGCCACGATGTTGATCGGGCCGCTCGCGTCGTGCGGCGAGATCGGCACGTAATAGGCCTCCGCCATGGTGGCGATCTTCTTCAGCTCGGTGATGCCGCCGGTCCAAGTGACGTCGGGCATCACGTAGTCGGCAAGTTCCTTCTCGAAGATCGGCACGAACTCCCAGCGCGTATGCAGCCGCTCGCCGACCGAGATCGCGGCACTGACCTTCTCGCGCACCTGGGAGAGCGCGTGATAGCTCTCGACCGGCACCGGCTCCTCGAACCAGTCGATGGCGCCGGCCTCCTCCAGCATGCGGCAGAGCCTTATCGCGGTCGGCACGTTGAAGCGGCCATGCGCGTCGATCAGGATTTCGATGTCGGGGCCGACGATGTCGCGGATGAAGCCGGTCAGTTCGGCTGCGATCTTCTCTCCCTCGCGGCTCATCTCGCCATCGAGATATCCGTTCTTGCGCCGCTTCTCGCTGAGAAGAAACGGAAAAGGATCGAACTTGATCGCGGTGTGGCCGGAATCGATGAACCCCTGGATTTCCTGCCGCACGCCTTCATTGTCGGTGAACTTGCTCTGATCGGGATGGGTGTAGAGCAGCACGTCCTCGTGCACGCGCCCGCCGAGCAGATCGCAGACCGGCACGCCCAACACCTTGCCACGGATGTCCCACAGCGCAATGTCGATCCCGCTGATGCAATGGGTGGTGGCGCCGCGGCTGCCCATATAGGTGAAGCTGCGGAAAATCTTGTGCCAGATTTCCTCGATCCGGACCGGATCGTCGCCGACGATCAGATCGTTGAGCTGACGGACGGTATTGGCGACCACGCGATTGGCGATCGGTGTCGTGGTGGTGATCTCACCCCAGCCGGTGACGCCCTGGTCGGTCTGCACCTCGACGAATAGAAACTCACCCCAGTAGGAAGCGCCCTTGGCCTCCACCAGCCAGGGTTTCACGGCCGTGATCTTCATCCTCGTCATTCCCCCGGGCGCGCCTGGCTTTGATCAGCCGGTTGCGGCGGACCTTACACCTTTCCAGCACAGTGGGATCCGAAGCTTGGAATTCACGTGACTTGAAGTCGC
>JADMIO011545352.1_pt1 | contig 57029 bp, 70 predicted proteins | sample 8958161 | NCBI WGS metagenome assembly JADMIO01 (sample SAMN16585339, study PRJNA669376) | soil metagenome | isolation source: Crop rotation soil | place: USA: Cullars Rotation, Alabama | collected 2011 | reverse complement strand
CGCGACAACTTGTCCACGTGGAATTCTAAGCTTAGGATCCCAATGTGCTGGAAAGTAGGATCGACCTTTCGCGGCAGTGGCTGAGGAGGAGATCGGCATACGGAGAGCGCTCCGAAGTCGGGTTTCAGAAATCGCTAAGTGGCGCGAAATCCACACATCGCGAGAGCACCAAACGCAAAAGGCCGAGGCGCTCGACGAATGGAGGGGACGCGCAACGCGCGATTCCGGTCTCTCCACTTGCCAAGCGCCTCGGCCTCACGCCTCGGCCGGTCCTGAGCGAGACTCACTCCCGCTCTGACCGTTGCTCTATGTCCTGCTGAGGCTCACCCTCAGCCAAGCGATTTGTCGAGATTCACTCTCGACCGTGCTGATTCGACACCGAACGTCGGCGAGTCTAATAGGCCGTTTCGGCAGTTGTCAAGTCCACACTGCCAAAACGCCGATCACCGAAGCGCGAGATCGTTGGCCTGGGACGCCTTTTTCTGCGCTGCGGCGGCGGCGTGTCCTGCTGCGGCAGCGTCGTATCCTTTGCCGCCTGACCCGCTGCCAGACCCCTCTGCTCCAGAGCCGGACGAGCTGACGCCCTCGTAAAAAAACGGCGCCTCCTCTCTGTACGTCTTCTCGAAGAATTCTTCGACGGTCAGCTTCGTCGCTTTCCCTTCGGAATCCTTGACCACGATATTGCCGTCCTTGTCAAGCTCGAAGCGCCCTTCGAGATCCTTCATCGCTTTGGCGACGCGCGTCTTCATCAGTCCCTTGTCGAGCCCGATCTGCCGAACGCGATCATCGAGTTTGAGCGTCCGGTTCTCTTTTTCGAGCGCAGCGATTCGATCCTCGAGCGGCCTCCTCGCCTCTTTGTCTTCATTCCGAAGGCGCTCGAGCTCCGCGGCTGTCACGCCTTTGTCCCCGGCTGTCTGCTGACGCTTCAGATCATCGAGTTCTTTTTTGATGTCCTTGAGCGTTTTCTCCGCGTCGGACGCTCGCGTGCGCTCGGTTTCTAGTGCCGACTTCAGATTGTCGATCTCCGGCTGCTCCTCGATCACGAAGCCGTCCTTCAACTCAATCGCCTTCGAGCGCTGTGCTTCTGGAATCTCTTCGCGCGTCTTAAACGTCTTCAACGGCATTGGCTTAGCTCCTTGAGTGTGAGAAAACGCTAATCGTCATGCTGCAACGCCATAGATGTCCAAACAGTGACAGTTCCACGGATCGCCTTCGCCCGCGTAGCTGTCGCCGTTCGAGTAATTCCGCTCGATCGGCACCGTCTCGCCTTGCATAGCGGCGTGATGCGGCCGCGGATTCGGCTGCGCGTCGAGGTGCCACCAGCTCTTGGTGACGTTGTCCGCAATGCCGCGATCGATCGCCGAGAGCCAGCTCTGGCGGTTCGCGATCTTGTATGCGTCATGGGTCGCGGCGCGTGTCACGACTTCGGCGTTATTCGCGATCACACTGCGGCGATACGCGTCGGTCATCTTGTCGACTTGCGCAGCGCTCAATCCCTTGCCGTCAGCGCCAAGCGCTTTCTCGAGCGTGGCGTCGAACCGACGATCGCGCAGGATACGTGAGAGCGCAGCCCGATCGCCGGATTCCAGCATCGCACGGAAATTCGCGACGGCTCGTGCGTCTTTCGGCGCGAGTCCGATAACGCTGCGTAGTTCTCGCGCGATCGCCGCCGGCGCCTGCTTCGCTTCGAGCCCGCGTGCGATCGTCTCGCGCACCGTCGTTCGAACGTCCTCAGAGAACTGTTGCACGACGCGTGTTTCGAGCGACCGCACCGCCGCCGCGACGCGCGGATTGAGTTGATCGAAAGCGACGGCAACAGTCCCGTTGATTTTCCCGCCTTTCGGGAGATAGGGCACGTTCCACCGAAATGACTTTGCGATCGCGTCGCGGAGCGCGAAGCGCAACGGCTGCGTGGCTGTCTGCATGACGCGATCGGCGAGAAGCACCGTCACAATGTGCTCGACTGCGCCGGACGTGATGAATCGAGCCAATTCGGCTTCGTTCAGCACGGCGGCGACTCGACGAATCGCAGCGAGCAGCGCCGCGATGATCTCCGGCTGCAGTCGAGCGATCCGTTGCCGCGCGAGCGAGACTGCTTGCTGTTGCTCGGAGGTCATTCCGTGAAACCCTGCTCGGCCTGCATCGCACGATCCAGCGCCCGCGTACGATCGCGCGTCTCGGGCGTCGAAAGGCCAACGTCACCGATGCGGCTGACCGGGATGAGAATCTCTGCACCGGCGAGCGTAGTCAGCGAAAGCAGCTTGTCGATTCGCCGCTCGATGAAGTTGTGAAACGCCGCATCGATCTCGTCCCAATAGCGTTCGGGAATCCAATATGTCTCGCTGCTCACGAGCGACACTGCGACGAATGTCCCGATCTCCACGTTGCTCGTCGTGCTCATTGCTGATTCTTCGGCAACACGGTTCCCGGCGGCACGCGCGCGATGCGCGATTGCTGTTGCCGCACCATCTGTCCCGGCGAGAGCAGTTGCTTCGCCATCTCAAGCATGCCGAGTGCAAGCAGCTTGTTCTGCGGCGCGCCCTGAATGCCGAATTGATCGGTCGCCGGATTGTAGACGATGAGCATCTGAATCGGCGGCGCGGCGATGCCGTTCTCGTCGCGCATGGACTTCGGATCGATGGTCATGCGGCGTTGTCCTGTGGGTTCGAATTGGTGTTCGCGTCGCTCGCTCCCTTCGCGGCGAACGCGAGAATGTCGCGCGTCTGTGCTGCCTTATCGGCGGCGGCCTTGTTCGCGAGGGCAATCAGATTGAGTGTGTCGCCGGGATCGAAGTCTTCCGGCAGCTGCCCGGTCTGCAGGTAATGTCGGATGTCCGCGAGCTCGACGATCGGCTTGTCGCTCTGGTAGTTCGTGACGAGGATCGCGAGCACTTGGAAGTCGACGCCCTCACCGACAAAATCCGCGTTCATCGTCACCGACCCCGCCTTCTTACCGACATACTGCCCAGCAAAACCAAACGTCAGCTCGAGGCAATCCTTCGTATCGCGGCTGATCGACGACACCGACGCCTGTTCTGCAGTCCGGTCCATGCGCTCGGCCGTCGCTGTTTCTTGGACTGGCTGTGGCGCGATGAAAGCCGCTCCCATAATCCCCATGTGCGTTTCAAGCTTGTCGAGCACCTTCTCGGATGGCTCAAGCACATCGACCGGCGGCGAGAGGAATCCAACCGGAGGGCTCGGCATCGTGACGCCTTGCGGCGGAAACGGAATCTCGATCACTTCTTCGAGCCCGATCACAAGCTCGGGATACGTCCCCTTCTTCGAGTCCTTCGGCGCGCCAACCCGGTATTTCGTCGGCACACACGCGTTCTCGACGAGCGATAACCTGCCCGTTTGAATCCGGTGATGCGTGATGGTGAGGAACGCGAGATCATCGAGCAATGGGCGATACTCGTGGTCGCCGAGCTCCTTCCCAAGCGCCAGCGGCGCCCACGGAATCGCGGTCAGATTCTTCATCTCCGTCGGCTTGATGTCTTGCCGCTTTTGGCCGTTTTCTTCGACCCACCGTTCGTAGAACACCTTGTCGCCGATGAGCTCATAGACGTAGAAGCGCACCAATGGCTCAGTCCCGAATCGGCCTTTCTTCTTCGCGGATGTCTCTTTTCGTATGAACATCACAAGCGTCTTTTTGCCGTTCAGCGACTCGTAGATCGGCAAGCACTCATCGACCTTGACCAATATTGCGTACGGCGCGAGACGGAGCGCTTTGATGTCTGCTGGATCGAGCGGCAGGCCATCGCGAATCGCGATCGCAGCGGCGGCCGAGACACCAGGTCGTTGTACGTCGACGTCGGCGAGACGCGGATACTCCGTGAGGATTCCCGCGAAGCCATCGACAACAGCGCGCGTTTCGAGGCGTCGCGTGAACACGGCGCCATGCGTGCCAGCGCCGTCGAAGTTCTCCCACATGTCTTTGAGTTCTTGCGGCATGTCGTCGCTGAGCGTCGGCTCCGGATCGCAGACAATTCCGACGATCGCCTCGACGGTCCGCGCGTGCGCATTTAGCGGGGTTGAAATCGTTCGGCGCGACTCGTACTGCCGAGCCGATTCTCCCTTGAACTTGGGGACATACTTTTCGCCGCCTCTGCGAATCGCTTCCGGTCCTGCGTAGACATCGCGATTTCGCTCAAGGCGTTCGAGCGTTCGCGTGTACGCCGCCGTCTCGATCGTTGGCGTGTCGGATTCAAACGACTCCGCAGCCGTCGTGACGGGCGCGCGCGCCGCTGCGGCTTCAGTGGCGACGAGTTCTCCTGTGGCGGTGGCCATGTATGTCCTCGATTGAGAGTGTTAGTCCGGTCCGTAGAGTCCCGACCGTGACGAGCCCCACTGCGCGACTTCGACAACGACGTTGAATTCCTGCCAGCATAAATAGCCGAGTGCGTCGCAGAGATGGTCGAAACCTGAATTTTTGTTCGGCTGGCTCGTTCCCTCTTTGTACGTCAGCGACGCGAGCGCCGTGATCAGCGCTTTCGCATCAGGATGAATGCGCAGCCGGCGCTTCCCATCCTCGAGCAACATCTGGTTCACATTGTTGATGCGATCGACGACGGGCGGCGGTCCGCTCGGCGCGCGCACTTCAAAGCCGGCGCGCTCGAGGATCGTGATATCGGTCTGTCCGATCGGCGCGGATGATCGCCGCTGCCGTCCTGCAGGATCCGGAACGACGATGATGTGCCGTTCCGGATAGCGCATCTTGAGCTCGGCCGCCATCTCCTCGGTGTTCGACACTGGAATCTCGAGCGCGGCGAGTACGAGCAGCTCGTCGACCGCGCGAATGCCGACGACGGCGCTCATCGGGTTGACGTTGAAGTCCATGCCGACGAGCAGCTCGCCGCCATCGTCCTCGATCGTCTCGTCGAGATTGCCCTCTGGATATTGCTTGTTCTTGAATTTCGAGTAGACGCGCCCGTGGCCGCCGAGATCGTAGCCGCCCATCCAGATGTGCTCGTATGCGTCGGGATCCGACTTCTGCATGCGGGCCGCCTCTTTCAAGAGCACGTCTGGGGCGAGCGGGTTGTCGAGATACGTCGCATGCACGCGCACGAACTCGTCGTGCGTGATCTCGCCTTTCTCGAGCTGCGTCTGGAGCGTCGTGAAGAGCACGTCGACCGCGTCCGTCGGCTGATCTGGATTCCAGCTGTACCAAATCTCTGAGCCGGGCGCGCGAATCGTCGGGATCAGCATGTCGAGTGACTTCTTCGTGATCGACTGCGCCTCTTCAACCCACGCGCGGCCGAATCCTTCGAGCGACTTGATCGACGTCGCCGTGTGATCCTGCATGCCCTGAAAGATCATGATGCCGTCGTGATCCTTGCGGCGGATCTCGGACGTCAGCACGTCGAAGAGATGCTCGACACCGAGCGTTCGAATCTTCGACTCGACGAGCGCCTTCGCGGAGAACTTGAGCGATTGCTGGAACTCGCGGATGCAAGCGAATCGGAGCGACGGGTTATTGACCATCTCTTCAACAGCCTGCTCGGCGAAGAAATGCGACGCGCCGCGACCGCGGCCACCGCTCGCGCCTTTGTGCCGCGCCGGCGCCTGGAGCGGAACGGCCCACGGTAGCACATGGCGGCCAGTGACCGTGACGATTGGCGCGACAACTGGCCTTGCGTGCTCAGCGGCTTCGAGTCGTTGCCGCTCGCGAGCGCGCTCCGCATCTCTGCGACGCTGTCGCGCCTCGTGCTCTAGCTCTAAGGCACGTTTATAGTCTCCTAATGACAATAGACTCATTGCTGCCGTCATCTCACGAGGCCCATCCGCTTGCGCTCCTGCTCCAGTTGCTTCTCTGACAGGTTGGCGATCTTGGACGGCTCGACTTGCTTCGGATCAGTCTCGCGCCAACCCGCCTGGCACTTGAGGTAGAAAATCATGCAGGTCGTGTCGCCGCTCAGCGCCTTGAAGATGAGCGTCCGCGCGATCGCGCCGTTGAGTTTCGCCTTGCCCTTTTTATAGCTGGACAATACCCGCGCGTCACTCTGCACCTTTCGGCGCAGCGTCTTCGAGGAAATCTCGAGGATCTCGGCGATCTCGTCTTGCGTATGAAACCGGGCGAGGCGTTCGATCTGACGCAGCTCTTTCGCACTGAAGTCGATTCGTTTCGGCATCGCTCACCGACTCGCTTTGGCGAGTGCTTCGCGTTTACGCCGTGCCAAGTCGAAGATGACGGCGGCGATTTCCTGCCAGATCTTCGCGCTGCTCGAACCCGGCTCGTACCCGCTCGCGTGTTCAGCGACGAGCTGCGCGTGCTGCTCGCCGATCGCCTTCTGTGCCTGGTTCTCCGTGACGAACGTCCGCTCGATCAATCCGCCGACGTCGAGCGCGAGGCTTTGCGGCTGTACGGTCGTGACAACCGCGATGAATTCGTTCGGATCGACGGTGATTCTCAGCGCGCAAACGTCGTCCATTTCCTTGCCGTCGAGAAGGAACTTGGACTCGTTCGGTAGGCCCGTTGGCGAAATGATCTGAATGCGGTGTTTCTCGGTCACTGAAACCTCATGCGTTGATGGCCCCGCGTGGACGTCGCCCGTCACCGCGTCCGACGGCGGGTCGGCGGTCACGCCCGCCCTCTCGACAAGGCCCACGATGGGGATCACGAGCTCGTAGCATTTGACGCTGACAAGTCCGGCGCGCGATGGGTGCGGGTCGTGCCAGAGTGCGCCGTCAAACGCTATCACAGCATGGTCGACGCCGCGCTCACTTCGACCGACCATAACGGACCAGCCCTTCGGAATGCGCGTTCCGCAGTCGACGTACGTCCAGCCGTGCGCGTGTAGTTCCGCGACGATGGCGTTGCGGTACTCGCGCCATACGTCGTCGCGCTCGGGCTTGAAGTCAGCCGGAACGTGACGCGCTAGAGCGTCGTGCTGAATTCCCGTGAGCCCTGCCAGACACGCGGGCCAACATCCTCCGGGAATCTGGTCAATGCGCAGCGGCTCGTTCATGCGGACTTCGGGAAGACGCGATCGTTGATCTGCGTGAACGATGGCCATTGGATCTTCGCGAGCGCTTCCCGCTGTTTCGCGTTCGTCGCAGCTGCCGCGCCGCCATAGTACGTCTGCGCCATGAAGAGTAGCCATTTCGCATCGGCTTCGTTGTGATCGTTGCCGTCGTATTTGAGTTTGCGAATCGCCTCGCCGAGCATCGCGTTCTTGTCGGCGTTGCCCTTGCCAGTCGCGAACATCTTCAGGCTCGCCGGCGGCACTTCGACAACGTTGTAACCGCGTTCGAAGAGCGCAACGCGAACGAGCCATCCCATCCCGGCGATATCGAGAATCGCGCGCCCTTTCGCGCCGTATGCGAATCCTTCGATGACGACGAGGTCCGCGTTCGTCGCGTAGCCGAGCATCGCGTCACGAATAGCGATGAGGCGACGAATGCCGGTCGCGATCTGTGGCGGCTTGTAGACGCCCGAATGCCCATCGGAGAGTGCCCAGCCGGACGCGGTGAGAGACAAGTCTAATGCGAGAATGTTCATTCGTCGTCGTCGCTGTAGCCAGAGCCGTCCGCGCCCCAACCGTCGTCATCATCCTCGTTGACTACCTCCGCATCGCTGATCGGAGCGCCGACGCTCGGCGGGATCTGACGCTGCGCGGGAATGTCGACCGGGACCGGATCGTTCCAGCGTTCGATCTCTTTCGCCGCGAGTCGCGCAACCGCTTCGGTGCACGGCGTGATGCAGTAGATCGATCCGACGCCGATCAGCTTCGAATACGCCTGCGTCGTTCGCGTCGCTGGACCGTCTGGGGTTCGCGTCTCTTGCTCCGTCTCGGGCACATCGACGCGAATGAGCGCGGCGGCGCCAAAGGTCTGCTCAGTCACGAATCCCGCGAATCTCTTGTGGCCCATCACTTCGACGATCGCCCACGTGTTGAGCGGCGGTGTTTGCTCTGGCATTGCGATTCTCCGATTGGTGTTCGTGTTGATCGGGTGAATTTCTGAAGCGATTTGCCCACTTGCCGTAGAGAACTGCTGTCGGATTGCCCGCTACAGGAAAGGTGCTTCAGGTAGTGTTTTAGAATGTTCTCATTTCGTCGGTGTCTCCTCCGGCAGCGTGAGTCGCCGCATTTCTTCCAACGTGGACAGCACGGGCTTGCCTTGCCGCTTCGCGCGCTCGCGCTCGGCTCGATAAAGAGCGATCACCCCCAACGTCTCGTCGCTCATCTTGCCGAGCATGGCGTCGCTGCGTTCCTCACGGGCAGCGGCCGCCCGTTGGCGCTCGCGCACCAGCGCGCTCGCCTCGGTCGACGTGAGCGTGACGTAGGAGCTCGCTCGCGGGTGCATCGCTATCTCGGCATGATCCCGCGAGCAGCGCGCTTTCGGGCGTACTCGCCTGCACGGTTCGACCTTCGAGATCCCGCTTCAACGTGAACCGAAAGAGGTCCGAGTCCGGTTGCACTTGCTCGACGGATCTCATAGGCGCTCTGGAAATCCCATCGCTTCGCTCTTGGCGTTGAAGCGCGCGATGACAGCCGATTCAAGGTCGACGCCAGCCGCCGACGCCGAGAGCATTGCGGTGATGACGACGTCGGCGAGCTCGGTACTGAGCTTGTACCGCAGCGATTCGTATTCCGTCTCGCGATGCTCGCTCGACTCATTGCCCGGCGTCGTCGTTTCGATCCGGAGCATCTTCTTCGCGACGTTCGCGGCTTCCCCCGCCTCGCCGCACATCTCGCAGAGCCATTCGGCGATCGACCAATCGCGCGTCGATCCTTCGTGCCAGCGCTTGCAGCGCGCAGCATTGATCTCCTGCATCTCAGCGAGCGTCGGTGTTTCGAAGTGCGCTCGACGGTCGCGTAGGGCGCCGCTGATCGAGGATTCGACCGCCTCTGTCTTGATCGCTCCGAGCGTTGTTTCGATGCTGTTCACGAGACGTTCCTCAACTCGACGCCAGTGCGCCGATGGTCGATAGGGTTGATGTGCACCGGGAACGGCTGGCCGTTTGGGATCTCGCGCAGCGGCCCGACGTCGCGCGTCGATTCGAGTGGGTCGGGCTCGGTCGTCGGACCTACTAATTCCCTGCTAATTGCTGGCGAATTAGGAGTTGCGCGCATTCGCGCGACGACGGCCGCCCCCGCGAGCACGCCGAACGCGAAGCCGAACAGCACGGCGGCGATGGTGTCGGGCGTCATGATTTCGCCGCCTCGACTAGCGCACGATTCTCGCTGCCTTCAGCGTGCGCAGCGAAGTGTTTCAGGATGCAGTCGCGATGAAAGAACCGCCCGCACTCGACGCACCTGAACATGAACGTCCAAACGCCGCGACCGCCGCACCCTGTGCCGTCATCTTCGAATCCCGCCCCTGCTCGGAGCGCTCGGAATCGCGCCTCCGTCTCAGGATCAGGATGCGTGTCGCCGCACGCGATACGTTCACTCGGATCCTCATCGCTCGTCGGTTCGAACCCGGCGGCGTACTGGTCGAGCTGCGTCGCGACTTCCAACGCACGCGACCAGTCATTCTCCTTGTGCGCCGCACGAATCTGCTCAGCGGCTCGCAGCGCGATGTTCAGCGACGTTTTCACAGCGCCATTTGCGGTTGATTCTGCGGCTGCTCTGGCAAGTCGGGTTCTTTGCAGCCGTGGTCGCGCTGCCAGCGCTCCATCGCGTCCGCGTGATCCATCGCCATCGACGACATATCGCGATTGCCGTTGCCGCGGCGATACACAAACTCGGCCCATTTGCGGATCGTGTCGGGCGCGTGCTTGTCTTTCCCGCGAAGCACGAACACCGGCTCGTCGTCGTCGATTGGCGACGTCACAGGATTCCGAACGAGCTCGCCGAGCGTCGGATGGAGCGCGCGGCAGAGCGACGAGAGCACGCGCGAATGCTCGTGATTCAGTCCGCGCTCTGGACCGTGCGCGACGAGATTCATCGCGTCGTCGAATGCTTTGAGCAGCGCAGCGTTCGCGGCAGGATCTTGGATGCGCTGGTAGTCAGGGCGAGCGTGTTTCATGTCGGGCGTCCTGTTGTGTGAGTGATCATCGGCCACCGCCGGCGGCAATCCGCCGCGGCTCTTCGGGCATCGATCGCTGATTCGCGACATTCGCGACGAGCGCTGCGAATCGATCGTTCGACGCGTTGAGCGCGAGCTGCGCGTCGCGTTCCGCTGTTGCGCCTTCACACGCGGCCTCGTACGCGTCGACGAATCGCTTGCGGACCCACGGCAATTCGTCATCGAGCATCCCGGTGAAATCGCGGAATCCGCCGGCGGCTCTGAAGGCACGAACCGCGGCAGCGCCGAGCGCCTGAATGCGAACGAGCTGCTCGGCCTTTTCGACCTTCGGGCTCACGATGGCACAGACGCTTTCGAACGCGTCGAGCGCCGAGAGCGCGGGATTCTCGACTGGCGCAATGAGCTCGATGATCTGCTTCGGGCTCGGCCAGTTGCGGAATTCCGCGGACCACGTGCGGAACGCCAGCGTCGTTGCTGCGACGAACTGCTCAGTCGTCAACGAGTCCGACAGGGCATCGTAGTACGCCCGCTGCGTCGGCGCGGCGAGCGGCCGACCGATGCGATCGGCGAGCAACGCGATCTGCTCGAGAAAAATCTTGTGATCGATCATGAGGCCTTCTCCTCGAGATCGGCGAACGCGGCGAGGCCGTTCGCGAACGACTCCTCGCCAGCTGTCAGTTTCCGCGCGTGCGGTGGTTGAGTGGCGCGTCGCTCAGGCGGGCGTTCTCCACTCGCTGCGAGCTCACGACGCGCGATCTCGGCGTGCCAGTCGTCCTCGATTCCGCCGAGGAAATACTTGATTGTCCTCGGCGGTCGCTGCCCTTTCAAAGCGCGGCACTGCCGGTAGAACGACAACCGTGCGACTTCGCGATCGTTGTCGTCGGCGCCGCTCAGTCCGAGCGCAACAATGCCATCTGAGAGTTCTGTCGCTGCGCCGGTTGGCGTGTACGGCGATGGTTGCTCTCCCCAGCGCTCGGTCACGGCGGAATTCGCCCAAATCGCAAGCTGGTGCGGCTCGATTGGCGCAACGGCAGATTCAAAATCGTCGCGCGCGACAAATGATTCTTCTTTCAATCCCGGGTAGGAATTGGAATTGGAATTGGAAGAGGAATTGGAATTGTGCTTCGATTCCCTATCGGTAGGGTTCCGATGGCCACCCGATGACCTATCGTCTTTCGTCCCAGATTTGTGCGGTTTGCTGGAGCTCGGAACGGCATCCTTGAACCACTCGGCGTAGTAGCGACGGAACGCGGCTACGATGGCGGTTCTCTCCCCCAACGGCGCGAGAAGGCGCTCGCGCAAGAACGTTCTGTGCTTCGAGTTAGCACTCGTCAGCGTGGGCTCATAGCGGAGCCCATTGACGACCCAAATGATGTTGCGCTCGCGCACGATCCAACCGAGGTTTGCACCCGGTTTGGCGGCTTCGAGTTCCTTCAAAGAATGCTCAAGTTCCCCCGGCGTTTTTTTGCATCGCTCGGCGAGCACGCCGAAGTAGACAACACCGATGCCGGACGCCGGCAGAGTTCCCTTTAGAGTGGTCAGAACGCGATACGCCGCGTCCGACAATGCGTGCACGTCGGGGTCGTCCCAGAAGGACGAGTAGAGCGCGCGATAATCGCCGCGATCTGACACTATTTCGCCTCCAAACGACCGACAACACGTCGTTTTTTGGCCGGAAAACTGTCGTATTTTGGCTCGATCGGTTGCCGATCAGGCCGAACGGCTTCCATCAAGCTTCGGAGTTGGCGAAGCAACAACATCGCCGTGCCGAGCGGGTCGTTCCATATCTCTGATCCGGAGAATCGCAACACACGATAGCCAGCGTCTGCGAGTGCGCGATCGCGCTGTCGATCAGCGGTGAACGACTCTTTGTTCCCATGCCACCGGTAGCCATCGCACTCGACGACCACCTTAAAGCGGCTTCGAATCGGCGACGCAACGAGCGTATCGACGCGCATGTTCGAACCGACGACGGACGCCGGCATACCTGCCTGCGGCATTACCAGAAGCCCGCTCGAGAACATCGAACAGACTTTCACATACGTCGCTGTGTATTCGAACTCCTCAGGAACATCACGATGCCGCCATCCTGGTATTTTCCGATCGAGGTAGCGCGCGGTCGTTCCCGCTTCGATCCTCTGATCCATCGATCCGGGGCCATCGTCGCTTGGCTCGAGAATCATCAAGCCAATCGGACTTTCGCGCAGGCCGAGTAGAAACAGCAGCTGCAGCAGATATCGCTCGATCTCAGACTCGGCGTGCGCATGAATCCAGGACACGGCCTTGAGATGATTCGGCAGAATCGCCGTCTCCAGCATTGCCGCGAGATACTCCTTTGTCTCTACTGGGAGCGCCGACCGTGTTTCGCGAACGGCCGCAACGTGCTGCAGCATCAAGCCCTTGACCATTAGCTGCATGACATCTTCTCTTGAGGCGACATCGCGCCACGTCTCGGGCGACGCGTCTTCGACGATGCTTGGATCGATCAGCTGATTCATCGGTTGCCTCGCTGCTCTGTGAACTCATCCGCCCGCATTTCCGCCCATCGTTTGGCGAGGGCGATCGTCGCGGCGACGTTCTTTGTGTTCGTGAGATCCGCGATCGGCCACGACGTTGCCGTGGCGCCGTACAGGCTCTCGACGTCCGCGTTCACGCGCCCGGTGTCCCACGAGAGGGCGATCAACGTGACGTGCAACCGGATGCCCTGGCGGCTCGCGTAGAACCGTTGGCGATGCGAGGGCTGGAGTTGCGCGGCACGTCGCCACATGGGACGACGGAGCGAGCGACGTCGCGTGAGGGTGGCGGTCATGGTGCTACCTCGTCGGAGTCGGTGAGCAGCTCCAATTGCTGCGTCCCTGGCAGCAGGGCAGCGTCGACGTTCCGATCCATCTGCCGGTAGTAGCTCGCCTTCAGTTCGATGCCGATCGCACGACGGCCAGCGCGCAGCGCACCGAAGATCTCCGATCCGACGCCTGCGAACGGACTCAGGATGACTTCATCGGGATTCGACCAGAGCGTGAGCACACGGTCGATGACGTCGAGCTGCAGCGGATGCACGTGCTTTTCGTCGTCGGCCTCGCGCGCTTCGCGATACGGCAGCACGCGGTCAAGCCGAATGTCATCCCAGAACGCCGAGGCGTACTGTCGCCAAATCCAGTGCGAGTACTTGTTCTCGATTTGGTTGCCGGCCCACCCGCGGTAGCGAAGCGTGTCGGCTGGATGCTTCCGAGAGCCTGCGTACTCGAGCAACCCGAGTGGATGCGCGATCGGAATCGGGTTCTTTCCGTCGCGACGAAAGACAAGCAGGTAATCGGCGGACGCAACGCTGCAGCGCGACGAATCCTCGACGATCGTCTTATGCGCCAGATTCTTCGCCATCGTCCGATTGCGGACCGCGAGCGGTTCTTTCCAAATCGCGTAGCGCGCGATGTAGTGAAAGCCTTCGCGCTCGTGCAGCCGGATGATGTCCCCGGGGAAATCGACGAGGTAATCGGTGCCAGTGTTGCCCGACGGCACGTCCATGCAATGCACCGCGGTCATTCGTCCTGGAATCGTCAGCCGCGCGATCTCACGAACGACGAACGCGTAGTGCTCGAAGAATTCACGATAGTCGCGGCAGTTCGAGAGGTCGCGATCGTCCGATGAGTAGTGATAGAGCCCGCCGAACGGCGGCGAGTAGAGTGAGAGATGCACGCTCGCCGCTCGCAGCGACGCCATGACGTCGACGCAGTCGCCATTGTAGAGCGCGAAGCGATCCTCGAGACGTTGAGCACGGACCGACGCGAGCGACCGCGCCTCATCGAGACGGATGGCTACAGCCCATGACGGCACCTCCGCCCGCACCACGAACGAACGCTGCCGATCGATCGTTGTTGCGGCGTGCATGTGCGAGACGAGCGCGTCGAACATGCGATCGGCGGCCGCGGCCTTGCGCTGGAGATTCTCTTTGACGCCGCGCTCACCTTCGGTCGTCACGACGTCGACGCGAACCGCTCGCGTTTGCCCGAAGCGCCAACAACGCCGAACGCACTGGTAGTACTGCTCGAAGGAATGCGACGGAAACACCGTCACGTGCGCGCAGTGTTGGAAGTTGAGCCCCCACGCGCCAATCTTTGGCTTCGTCACGAGCACGCGGGCCTCGCCGGCGGCGAACGCGAGCAACTTCTCTTCTTTTTCGTCGTCGGGATCCGAGCCAGCGACTTGCACCGAGCCAGGAATCAGGCGCTCGAGCAGGTCACCTTCCTCATTCAGATGACACCAGACGAGCGCTGGCTGTCCTGTGTCGACCGTCAATGACGCGACGCGTTCACATCGTTCGCGAAGGGTGCGGCGTCGCTCTTCACGTTGTTCGTGGAGATCGGCGGCCGGCAGCGCGAACAACATTCCATCGGGCAGTGTTGCGCTCTCGACGACGTGTTCGACTTCCTCGAGCGGCGGCAGGATGAACCGCTCGTCAGCAAATCCTAAATCGGAGGGCCGACGCAGCGCGCGCGCCCACGACGAGACCCAGCGCCAGAACGGCTCTTCCGCATAGCCCTTGAATCGCCACGCGTTTTTCGATCCGAGGTAGCCGCGGCCGGTCGCAGAGTTGTTCAGGTCATTCTTGAAGAATCGGTTCAGGACGTCGATGTAGCCGAGCTCTCCGAGCGCTTCGCTTGATGTGCCTAGCTCGACGTAGTCGTTCGGCGCGGCGGTCGCCGTGCCGAGCAGTCGATAGCGGAGCTTCTTGAGGAAATGCGTGATCTCCGCGCGACGAACACCGTCGAATGATTTCAGAATGCTCGACTCGTCGCAGACAGCCCCTGCGACGTCCGACGGATCGAAGAGCGACAGGCGTTCGTAGTTCGTGACCGTGACTGCATCGCGATACACACGGCCGTCAGACGATCGCCGAGCAGGTATCCCGAACTTCTCAGCCTCACGAACGACCTGATGGCTAACGGCGAGCGGCGCGACGAGGATCGCCGGCCGATTCGTCTGGCGCATGACCTGATCGGCCCACACGAGTTCCATCGGTCCTTTGCCGAGTCCGCAATCAGCGAAGATCCCAGCGCGCGCCTTGCGAAGAGCCCACTCGACGAGCGAGGCCTGGAAGTCGAAGAGGAAGGACGGCAGCTCGCGCGGCGTGAAGCCGTCCATCGCGCCGGCCTGCGATTTCTTCTCGAGGAAGTCTCGGTAGCTGACGGCAGCGCTCACGTCGCGCTCCCGATCAGCCGCGCCGGCGCATCCCCGAACGACACCCGCTCGACGTCGCTCGGATCAAACGTGACGCGCGGGCCGCGGACGATATCGACGACGATCGCGACGCCGTCGACGTGATGGCCGACGACCCAGCCGCAGCGATACCAGAGGTTCGACGGCAGGCCCGAGTTCAGACGAATCTGGACTTCGGTGTTGATCGGCGGCCGGTTCCCATTTGTGCGTCTATCGCTAGACGATAAATCAGGAACCGGTGCGCTACTGGTGATGGAATCGGTAGCGGATTGGTCGGACAAACGCGGATTTCGGCGTTCGTCGCGGTCGCCATCCCGAGGCGGAGAATCGGCTAAGTCCTTGTCGTTCCAAGAACCCAGCCCGCGACTCATAATCCTACGGTCGCAGGTTCGAGCCCTGCCGGGCCCATAGCTAACCTCTTGTTCTTGCGTCATTTAACCCGCCGTCTCCCCACTGACGTCAAGGGGATGGTGATGGGAGTGGTAGCGGAGCGTGACGATCCGGCCTTCGAACCGACTGCGCGTTTTTTCATCGGCGCTGGCGTCTCGACGGGTTTCGCTTTCGCGTAGTCGTGCTTAGTCGATTTGAATCGACCGTAGTTGTCGCGAACCAGCGACGTCCCCTTGTGCCCGAGATGGTCCGCCGCGATCTGCTCGGAGTAGCCCCAGCGTAAGAGCGCGACGGCGTGCGTGTGCCGCCAATCGTGGAAGGAATGCTGGCCGTACTCGGCCTCCCCGACCGCGACGATTTTCGGCTTCGCCAGATCGGCCGCGCGGCGCTGCGTGTCGAGCGCAATCCACTCGCTGATATCATCGAACGCCTTCGCGCCTGCCATCTTCCCGTCGATCGCCTTCTTTATATAGGGAATCACGAACCTGAGCTCGTCGACGAGCGGCACGAACCGGTCGCGCCAGCCGCGCTTCGTTCCGCGCACGTGCATGACTGGCGGATCCGCCTCGAGATCGAAGTCAGAAACGAACGCCGCTTGAACGGCACTGATCTCGGCGCAGAAGCCGAGCGCCGCAGCCGACATGCCGGCGACTGTCTCGTGCTCGATCGACGAAAGCAGTCGCTTCGCATCAGGAATCTCATAATACACGAGGCGCGGGTCGTTCTCGCCGAATCCCTCGATATCCCGCACGAAATTCCGATCGATCGCCTCGCGCTTGACGAGGTACTTCGCGAACGAGCTCGCGGCGGCGCGATAGCGATTCTTCGTCGGTCCGTCGACCTCGAGCGCGTCGAGTCGCTCCCACAGGATTTTTCGTGTGAAGACCGACAACGTGAACGTCGCTTGCTCGATCTCTGGAAAGAGCGTCTTCAGTTGTCGGAGGTACGTCGCGGCCTGTCCTCCACCCTTCGTCGACTTCGACTTCTCGGTGTGCCAGAGCAACACCGACAGCGTGATGTTCTCGCCGGCTGCGGGATTCGCCTCGAGCAGAGCGTCGAGCGTGCCCGCGTCGAGCGCATCGACGGCAGCCGCGAGCTTCACGCGCTTCGATACGAGTGCGTCGATAACATCCGGACGCGCGTGTTTCTTTCCGTGCTTGCCCTGCCAGCGACGCACGACGGCTTCGATGTAGTCGGCGTCTTCACGCTCGGTGCATTCCGTCGAGAGCACAGCGTGCCGCCCATCAGAATGATCGACGCGGAGCTTAAAGGTCTTCGTGCCTGCAGCGCGGAATACCATCGTCAACTCCCGGTGCGCTGCTGACGACGCGCGCGTGCGGACGCGTCGATTGGCCCGCGGTTCCGAACTTCGGCGGGATTCCAGCGAAGCCCGCGCTTGCCGACGCGTTTCGCGATCGCCATCAGCCAGGCCGTATCGTAGACCGTCGAGCGCGCGCAATTCAGTACGGCCATGACGTGGAGAAACTTCCATTCTCCACCGCCCTGTTCGAGCTCCATCGCTTCCTTGAGCAGCGCCGCGCGGTCAATGGTTGGTGTCGCTGGCATCAGACTTCCTCGAACAGGTTGCGACTAGCGCGAACCTGGCCACGACCGAGATCCTCGATCACACGCCGCGATTTCATGCGTTGCAGATACGCATCTCGCGTCGAGCGTTTGAATCCAGTTGGCTCGTCCAAGTCAGCGCGATCGACCGCTTCGCCATCCGCCTCGAGGAGGATTTCGAGAATCCGTCGCTCGCCGTCCGGCAACCGATCAAGCCAGTAGCGCTGCAGCGCTTCACCGGTCGGCAGCGGTTCGAAGTCGTCGCCGAGCGCCGCGACACCTTCATCGGTCGCGCGAATTCGACGCCCGTCGAGTTCGATATACCCTTTCTGCTGCACGCGAACGATGTACGCGTCTCGCGTTGATCTCTTGTAGCCGGTCAGGACTGAGAGCTGATCGCGGTCTACGCCTTCGTCACCGTACTGCGCTGCAGCAACAAGAACCGCGCGCTCGCCGATCGGCAGCGTTTCGCCAGTCGACGAAATCGTTCCACGGCTGACGTATTTCGGTTCACGAATCGGACGGTTCGTTTCAGGAGCGCGCGTGATCGTTCCGCTGGACGTGTGATAGCCATTCCCATTGCCGTTCGTCGGCGCGGCGACGTCGAAGTCGATCGACTCGAGCGATCCGAGAACGTCAACGAACGTCCGGCCAGCGACGACAACTTTCGACACTTGACGCTTGATGAGCCCGAGCCGATCGCCGAACGGCTTCACCGCAGACGCAACAGCGCGATCGATTGCACGCTGATCGACGACGGGCTTCTCAACAATTTTCTGAGCGGCGACCGGAGGACCTGCTTTCTGTGCGCGCGTGAGCTGCGACCTGAGACCTGTGACCTCGCGCTTCAATTCCTCGATCGTTCGCGCTTCCTGCTCGGCTTCCTTCGGCAAGTCGGCGAGCTTCGCGAGCATCGACTTCACTTTCGCCGATGGCGGCGGCGGTGCAGTGCCAACCTTGCCCGCTTCCGGATGACTCGTCATGACGTCGCCGGTGCGGACGATCTGGACGCTGTTCGCGATCGCCGGCCCGTACACATAGAACTCGCCTGGGGCGAGCGTCTTGAGCCCGTTGCGTTCGTCCTTCCCCATCCCGAGCTCGTCGCCCGCGCGCTTGACGTCGATATCGAGCCCGGTGCGGCCGATCATCTTGTTGAGCAGCTCCGCGGCGACGTCCTTGTGCAGCTTGGAAATACGCTGCGTTGCACCGACGAGACAGAAGCCGCGTTTGCGGCCCTGCGTCGCGAGCGCTGTAACGGCTTCCGCCGAGCGCGCTTGCCCGGCCTCTGGCGCGAACAAATGCATCTCGTCGATGACGACGATGATCGGCCGCCAGAGATCACGCGGCAGCGCCATGAGTTCCGTCAGGAAGTTCTCGACGTACCATCGGCGATCGTCGAGCGAGAGATCGTAGAGGTCGAGAATCGCCGACGCGTTGAGCTCAACGAGTGTGCGGCAGAGCCGTTTCGCGTACTTCGGCACTGCGATGGCGTCACCGCCAGTCTTTGCGGCGATGACATAGTCGAACCGCTCGCGAAGCGTGCCGAATTCGCCCTCGGGATCGATCACGAGGTGCATCACGCGACCGTGCGTCTCCTCGAGCAATTGCCGAATCGCGCGCGACTTTCCGCCCCCGCTGTTCGCCTGCACGAGCATGCGCGACGCGACGAGCCGGTCGAGATCGACGTGCACGCCGGCCCCGGACGCCTTGTAGGAGAGCACGGGAATCGTCATCGTGCACCGCCATGCGAGAACTGCTCGGCGTCGCTGCACGTCAGGAAGTGCGACACTCCCTTGCCGTCGTAGACTTCGGCCTCGCCGCCAGACAGCATGTCGAGTTGGCCGAGCTCCTTCGATTCGCTCGGCCGCTTCCCGCCGTCGACGTCGCAATCGACTGGCGTCATGCGTCCCGTCTTCGGATTCGTGACGAAGTAGATCAGCGCGCCGCAGGATGACCCGCGGCAATGCGTCGGCCGCGTTCCGGCCGGCACGGTGATGAACGTGACGTTGGCAGGGAGTTTCGGCTTGGTGGCGTTCATTGCGCTAACTGAGAGACTCGCGGCTTCATCGTCTCTTCCTCGATTGCCTTTTGCCGCGCGAGTCGTTTTGCGGCGTGCTTCTTACAAAACACGCCGCACGATTCGTTGCGAAACGAGATGAGCTCTTCGACCGCTGTCGCGCTGCAAAGCTCTTCATTGCACGCGCGCTTCAATCCGCGTAGGTACGCCATCAGTCAGCCCGCCCAGCCGCAACCGCAATCTCTCGCGCACCTTCGTCACTCACGGGCGGCGGCGGATCGCCGGTCCATTCGTCTGCCTTCAACGGCGGCGTCGCGGCGCGAATCAACCATTCCGGCTCCGTCGGCATGAAGACGTCTTCGAGCTGCCCGGTGATTTCCTTCTGTCGGCATTCGGCCCAGCGGATCGCCTCAGAGCGGTCCTTGACCGACGCCGCGGTAATGGCCTCGATCGGCACGTCGCGATCGACGGACGCGAGCAGCTGCCGCACGCCGACGTCCGTGAGATCGCTGATCGGCGTCGGCTCGCTCGACTGTTTGCCGCGCATTTTGCCGTTGCGGCCCTTCGGCTTTCGCGTCGAGGTGACTTCGGCCTCCGCCATCTTCTGATCAGCGTTCTTCGTGTTCTGCGAATCGCCGAGCGGTAATGACGTCTGCTCGCCGCGCTCGCCATTGTGATACTCCTGCGCTTGCGCCTCGAGCTCGTCGATGAGAGTGACAGTCGATTCAGGAAGGAATCCGGACCGATCGCCCGAATAGTTTGCTGGCGGCTCGGACAGATATGGCGTGTTCAGCGTCGACGTCGAGTTGCGCGCACGCGGACACTTAAGGAGCGCTGTAACCGTGATTCCTCGAGGAGCGTCGTCCGGTCGCTTGATCGTCACCTGACGGACGTCGATGCGGCTCGCAGTGTCTTCGGGCCAGTTATGGATCCACGCGACGTAGCCAGAAAACGCCTGCAGCGCGGACTTGAACGCTGGCGTCGGATTCTTCCCGTGATCCGCGCAGTCGCGCTTTCCTTCGGACTCGAGCGCCTCTTGATAGAGCAGCTCGACGTTTGCGCCATCGAAACGAATCTTGTCGAATTCCATCGCTGTTTCTCCTCTGCGCTACGCGGCGCAGCTAACGGGCTGGGTTTTTCGTTGTCGTTCGCGCGAGCACGTCCGACACTCGCGAGCGCCTCGGCGCATGCGCGTGTTCTCAGGAGTGAACTCGTGACCGTGAATGCAGTGCGTTTTCGCTGCATGCCTCGCGGCAATCGTCTGCCCGCGGAGCATGTTCACGCGATGAGTGACCGCCTCGAGATGCTTCGGTTCAGCGCAGTCGTGGCGTCGGCAGAGATGATCGAGTTCCAGGCCGCCAGGTACCGGCCCGTTCGCCCACTCGTAAGTGAGAATGTGAACGAGCTTGTAGTGACCATGCCACGACACCATCCCGTAGCCGTAGGGATTGAGCGTGCCTGTCCAAATCAGACATTCGCCATCGCGCACGAGTCGAGATTCAATCTCGGCTCGACGCTTCGTCTCGTCGTACGGCGGCACAGTTTTATTCAGGCCCTTGTTCCCGTGGCCGCGAATAAACAGCAGGGGCACGCCGACGATTCGGCCCTCGCGTCGATCGGTTTGCCTCGCCGGGGTTGTCGGGCCACCGCACCCACAATGGCAAATGCCGAGAGGAATCGAGAGCATGGCAGGATTCGTCACGGCGCTCAGCCCTCGTCCTCGTCTGCGCCCGGCAACATCCGCTCGAGCTTGACGATCCACTCGCTCGCCTGCGCGGTCGTCAGCGTGCGCTTTCCAGTGATTCCAGCGATGCGCGTTCGTTCGTCGTCCTCGACGCCGAGATGCGGATCGCTCAGTAAGTAGGCGATGCGTTCGCGCTGCGCCTTCGTTGCCAGCTCAGCGGGTTGCTCGGACGACGGCGTCCCTTTCCCACTCTCACCTTCATCGCCGCCGCCCGAGCCTGACCGTTCCGCTTCGCTCGATTGCTCTCCTTCGCCTGCGTTGCCATTTGTTGGCGGAGCTTCACCGCCGCCGTTCGGTCCGTCCTTGCTCGCGATCAGCAGCTCGCACGCGCGCAGCAATTCCATGCGACGCGGCGTCTGGCCGACCTTCTCGACTTCTTTCTGCGTCGCGTCCAGCACGGACTTGAGCATCTTGAGCGAGAGCTCGCCGAGCGGCTTGTCGCGGTACTTCTCGGGATTCTTCCACGGGAACTTGACCGCCTTCGCTTCGTCGAGCGTCATCTCGCGCAGCGCATCTGCGTGCACCTGCTCGCGTTCACCGCGCGTCGTTTCCTCCGCGCTCACTTCGCCCATCGCGATGAGATTCGACGTCGCGCGATTCGAGGCGCGCGTCTCGGCGGTCGCGATCGCGTCTGCAATCGTGATCTTCCGGCGTCCCGTTTCCTCGTCAGTCGCGCAGGCGCCGATCGCGTCGGCGATCTGGCCCCAGGGCGCGGTCGCACGCACGGTACACATGGCGACGAACACCGATTCGCCCGTCGACGCGTCGTTCAGGAAGCGCTCGTCGCGTTCGATGACGGTTGTCGAGATCGAGAAGTAGCGCGCCAGTTTCTTCCACGCGGACTTTTTCTTGAACTCGCGACCGCCTTCCTTCTGGACGTCGTTCTCGCCGATCAGCGAGCGGCACGCCGTATCGTACGCCTTCGCAAGGCGGTTCTGGAGCTCCAGCGCTTCCGGATCTTCGAGTGTGGTGAGATAGCTCGCGAGCGCCTTCTTATCGACGGGCGCTGGCAGGCGAAGGTCCGTTGACAGTCCGGTATCGTGTGCATCGCGAATCGCGAGGGCTGACGTGCTCATTTATGCGGCGCTCCGTTGTTGTTTGAGTGCGGTGATAGTTTCATCAAAGTGTGCGGCCCACTCGGCCATTGTTTCGCGAACCACATCGACGGGCTGGCTGGCCGCGCAGACCGAGCAAAAGCACGCGAGGAACGTCGCAGTGCGACCGATGCGCGAAGCGTCCCATGCGGTGCGGTCGATGAGCAAACCGTGAATGATCTGCCCGACCATCAAGAGCAGGAACGGCTTGTCGAGCGTCGCGTAGAGCGCGTCCGTCGAGAACGCGCCGAAGTGCTCGCGGTACACGTCCTCTGGTGATTCCTCGGTCGACCACGTTCGACTGTGGCGATCGATCCACTGCGGATTCCGCGCGGGATCGCCGAAGATCTGCGGGTCCGTGATGCGCAGCTCACGGTCCATGTACACCGCGTACGAATTCGAGAGCGCGCCGGTCGTGTCACCCAGCCACCCCTGCCACTCGATCCGCATCGGCGCGTGCATCTACTCGGCCCCTCCCGCCGACTGCGTCGCGAGAGCAACGTCGAGATGTGCCGTCAGCTTCGCGGCTTCGTAGCTCGCGAGGGCAGCCCACTTCGCGATTTCGGCATCGCGCTGCTTCCGCCGATGGTCAGCGTATTCCGCATCCTGCTCGACGATCTTTTCTGCTGCGGTCGCAGACGTTGCCGCGCCATTCTCCATGAGACGCTTGACGGCGCGCGGCTTGATCAGCGCCCGTTCATCTTCTAAGTGCGCGATGCGATTGAGCGCGCCCGCGACGTTCGCGGCGGCCGAAGCAATGCGGTCGATCGACTCGCGCGCCTTCTGCTCGGCGAGCGTCGGCATCAGGCTGAGCGTCATGCGACCTCCACAACGGCGACGCCGTCGATGACGCCTTTCTGATTGCGCTTCCACCGAATGAGCGGACGCCGACCTTCCTGCTCGAGCCCCGCCGCGAACTTGGCGATCAGCCCGAACGAGTCGCCGCCACTGAAGGAGGCCAGCTCCGTCTCGACGGGCGTGTGTGTCGACACCGCGAGTTCCTCGAGAACCCCCTCGGGCAATTCGAATCCGACGCGCAGCAAGTCGAGTGACGTCCCTAGGCGCGCCGTCTCACTCTCGCGCACCGGCTCTAGAAACCCCACGGACGAGCGCTCTGCGCAGAGGCCTCGGTCCGCAGTCGGGGTGTTCACCTCGGCTTCCTGCACGCCCATCGGCACGACGAAGTCTCTCGGCTGCTCAGCGCTGAATTCGAGCCAAGCCTTTTCGGTCTCAGCGGCATGCTCCGCGAGCGATAGTCCGTACATCGCCTCGAACGCGGAACGTCCGTCGCCGTTATCCAACTCCTCGTGATGCGTCCGGCACGCCGGAACGATCAGCGTGTAGTCGCCCTTTCTGCCCTTCCCGTCGTTCGCGATGTGCGCGTTGTCGCAGGGCTTCGCGCGGCACCCCGGGACGATGCATGGCAGCGACTTCACGAAGGCGACGCGCTCGAGTGAGTGATAGGCTCGCGTCCATTCGCGTTCGTGGCGCTCGACATTCACCGATCGGAGCGGCGTGCCGCGCGAGAGAGTCGAGTACTTCCGAGGGATGGTCATGGACGCTCTCCGCGCAGCGCTTCGACACCGCTTTCCATCTGCACGCCAGAGCGACCAACGGTCATGATTGCAGATGGTGCGTAGCCACCGCGGCAGACGCGAAGCCACGCATCGTAACTGGCGGTCTGCCCAGCGAACGCGCTGGCTCCGTTGTCAGTGAGCCAGCGTGCCAGCGCTTCGGGACTCTCCATCACCGGCGAGATCGGCGTGCCTTCGCTCGTCGTCTCGTACATCTGGTAGTGCGTGCGTTCCTCGTCGGTCCACGACGGCATGTAGTCGTCGACCTCCGGCGGCATACCGCTCCATTGCCAGTAGAACGGAAACTTCGACTTGAACTCCGTAGCGTCGGGATTGGTGCCGTTGTCCCACGCAATCGCGTTGTCCATCCAGTCACGCGCGACGCTCGCGAAGTCGCCGTCATGAAGCGGCTTGTAGCTGCCGTTGCTGTCCTTCGGATGCTCCCACGTTGGCGGGACGCGTCGAACTTCGCGGCCCATGGCTAGCGCCCTCCGATCGCGAAGAACGGATTCGCCAGCGACTTCTGCGTCTCGGCGAGCAACGCGCGTCTCATTTGCGCGCGTTTGTTCCAGTACAGGCCAACTTCTGCACCGACCTTCGCGCGCTGATGGATGTTGAGCGGCGTGTCGAGACACGCGTCGATCGCCGCGAGGATTGCCTGCTCGGCCTCGTCGACCGTTCGCGCTGCGCCGACGTTCACGAGGACGTTCGAGCCTTCGAACGCGGACTCGACGAACAGCGCGAGACGCTCTGCTGGCGTCCGCCCGTTCATGATCTTGTTGAGCTGCTCTGCCTGACGAAGGTTCTTCTCTGCCTGCTCGCGGCACTGCTCGGCGAGCGAGGGAACTTGCTTCCGGACTGCGGTGGACATTAGACTGCCTCTTGTTGGTTGGACGAACGCCGCGCGACTCCCGATGCCCTGGCAGGCAAATGACGGAATCGATGCGGCGTTCGTGTTTACTAAATGGGCTGATCGCGCTCGGATTCGAACCGAGTCCCGACGCTTCGCGCTAGCTCTCCACGTCGGGGCAAGCCCCCTCCCAGGCCAATCACGCGACCGTAGTATCATGAGAATTCTCTGATCCTCTACGCCGCGTACTTCGCGCGCTCAGCGACGAGCGACGCATGGAGCTCAATGATCGAGCCGGAGTGGTCGGCCGTTTCGTGGATCGCCGCTTCGAGGTTCGCGAGGCACGGCGACACGCGGTAGCGCTCGATCGCCGTATCGCATTCGCCCTGCTCGATCGTCTCGCGCAGAATCGCGCGCTCGAGCGGCAACACCGTCTGATCCTCGGCGAGATCGCGAACGTACTGCCACAGCGCATGACGCGTCGCGGGATAAGGCGAGCGTCGGCACACCAACGCGATGCGATAGAGCTCGGCGGTCTGGACGCGCCCACGAGCGACGCCGTAGACGTACCACCATTCAGTTTCGCTCACGCGGCCCCGCGTCTCGTCTGCGGCCTTCTTGCAGATCGCCTTGAGCGTTTCGGTCACGCGAATGGCGACCTTCTTGGGATTACCAGGATGGGTTCCGTTCGGGTTCGCTGGCAACAAACCCTCGTTTGGTTGGTTGGTTTCCATGTGAATTCTCTGAATCGTGGAGCGTGAGTGAACCGCAACGACTTGCTGACTTACTGCCCGCCGTCCTCGGCGAGATTCTGCTAGGCTGCGTCGAGCGCGCGGAGGCGTTCGATGTCTTTGGGGCCGACGAGGAAGGCCACCTCCCTACCGTGGCGCAGAATCGGGATGCGCTCGTCGCCGTAGCCGGCGCGGAGCACCAAGTCTCCGAGGATCTCGCGAGCTCGCTTAACGCCAATGCCGCTCGGCGACTCGCTCTCGTCCTCGTGTGGCTTGCGCTCGGTTTCTGTGGACATAGCTTCCGATTCCCTGTCTAGTTGTGTACACATCGCTCTGTTGTGCAACTGAAAGTTACGTTAGTGTACACCTCATGTCAATAGTGAATTTTGGAGATAGTGCCACGTGGAACGTTCGACGTTCGCCGATCGGTTCGGGTACGCGCGCTGGCTAGCGCACCTCAGGACGGGCAAGTCGCCGAGTTTCGCGGATATCGGGCAGGAGATCGGACGGACGGGGCCAGCGGTAGGCGCGTGGACCGACGCTATCGAGCCGCCACCTGACTATCGGATTCATGGGCCGCTCGCTCGCTACTTCGACTTGCCGGAAATGTGGCTGATCCGAAACGAGGGCGACCCGCCGCGACCGGAACTCTGGAAGGAGTGGATGGCGGCTCGAGCGGCCGACATTCCTCAGCTCACCCTATCGAGCGCCGACGACGACAGTGAACCGGAACTGGCGCCGACAAAGACCGGCGTTCGTCGCAGGCGGCCAAAAAAGAAAGCCGTTCACCCGCTCGACGCGCACAAGAACGCAGGCAAGCGGAAACCGGGTCGATGATGACTGGCCTCTATTTCACCAGCTTGAGGCATCGAGGGTTCCATCGACGGAACCAACGCTCAAGCCATTTTATCCATGCGACAGAGTAGCAATCCTCTGCGATCTCGAGGCGCAGGAGCTGGCGTCCGTTTGTCGCTACCACCAGCAGCGCGACGTAGCCGTCTGGCGCGTCGCTCTCAAAAACGCCGGCGTCCTCGGCGGACGCCTTCATGCGGTTCTTTTCCGCGGCCATCGTTCTTTCGTCCTTGCCGATCGTCGACGCGCGGACGCGAAGCGGATCGGAATGGGTTGGTTCATCGTCGGACTTCCCCGCTTGATCCTACCAGAGCGTCACGCCCAAAGGCGAACTGCCGATGATCCTGCTTGTCAGTTCGCCTCCATTACAGCGAAATACTCTTCCCAGCGCTGATCTCGTTGCTGCTTTGCTCGTTTCTCGCGCTGCCGAGCGGACGTTGAACACTCAGACGTCCGATCACTGCGCGGATGATACGATTTGCACCCTCGGCACCGAGGAGCGGACGGATCTCCGCACGCAGCCATCGCGCGTAGCCGCTTATGAATGAGTTTGTGGTACGCCTCGCTGTCGCACGCCAAGAGGTTCCCGCCAACATTATTCGCCCTGTTTTCGTCGACGTGATGGACAGAAGCGGAACGTCGCAGCGGTTTGCCGATAGCGGCTTCCACGACGAGCCGGTGTTCTGCGACAAATCCCCAGCGATCGGCCATGGGATGATTCGGTCGCCGCACCCCAACGTAGCCCTTTGGCCAGTCCTTTCTCCAAACGCAACTCATTCGCGGCAGTCGGATTCGCTGCTTCCTACACCGAAGATCCGCCGAACTCATACGCGAATATTTGTCCTCTCAGGTAATTACGCAAGCACGTCAAAAGGTCTGTGGAAACCGGTGGAAGAATGTGGTCGGCGTTACAAATCTTTAATTGCAGGAGACGTAAATGAAGCTCGGAATTGCTGTTGCGTGCCTTGGCATAGTCGGATGCGTCAAGATTCCCGTTCGGTACGCTCCACCGACGATAACGCCGGCCGATCGCTCGCCGCGATCCGTCGCCGCGTCCTTCGATCGGACGTGGGACGCAGCGGTTGACGTTTTTGCCGCTAATGGGCTTTCTGTCGTCACAGCCAACAAAGCGTCAGGCGTCCTAGCGTCTGGTGTCTCGGTCTACAGCAAGGAGAATCCGGATAGCACGCTCGCTGACTGCGGCACGGAATACCCGAAGACGCCGGAATGGCGAAAGCCGCTTGCTGTCCTCAACGGTCGAGTCAATGTCGTAATTCGAAGTGACCGCGAGGGGTCGACTGTGCTCGCGCGCGCTTTCTTCAATTCCTCGATCACGCCAGGCGAGATAATAGAGTGCCCAAGTCGCGGAACACTCGAGGCGAGAATCGAACAGGCGATCGCTAATCGCGCGATCGGCAAGTAAATGTCACGCTTATAAACGCGGACGTCGCGAGATGAATTGCCCAGAGTGCGGCTTTCAGTTAATCGAACGAAAGATCTCTTCGAAAACGCCGCTAACATCGCAATGCCGAAACCCCTGACCATCCTGTTCCGCAAGTCTGCCCGACGTGCGGTTCGTGGCAGGGAACGACGATCAAAGCGACCGGCGCTGACGGGTTTGTGTTTGAGTGCATTCGCGGTCACTCTTGGCGCTCAGGGTGACGACCCCTCGCCTTCACCGAATCGCCGCGCGAGCGAAGGCCAAATGACGAGTTCTCGTCGTGACAGCTCGGCAGGTCTTTATGTATGCGCGGCCATCCCTTTACCGACTCGCGCGGCCATTGCTGGCTCGTGATCGACTATCAGAGCCTGCCAGGCGGCGGCAGGAGTCGGAAGCGCCCAACGCCGCTCGGATCCTCGCTCGCCGATGCGCGCGCATTCGTGCCGGTCGAATGGAGTGGCGATAAGGCCGACGTGTGGATCTACCGATTCGGTCCGGCGACGACGCGATTCTTCGAGCCGGATATTCTCGAAGGCCAGCTCGCCTGTTCGCATCCAGCAACCGCGACAGCCGCTGAACGCATGCAACCATCGCCGCGACGACGACTGACCTGACGCGCGTCTGACGCCATGGCCTATCGTCAGGCCATGACAATCTTCCAATGGTCAGGGCTGTTCGACCGCGACGACGTCATCGAAGAACGTCCGGACGCTCGAGCCCTTCGTCGCTTTGACCTTCGCCTTGTAGTTCCCCGCTTCGATCGGCAGCGTGTCGGGGAGCTCGGCGCGATAGAGCGTGCTACTGCCCGTCGTTCCGGCGACGTAGGACGCGGTGATTGACTCGGCCCCTTCGACTTCGGCGTTGTTGCTGTCGAGCAGCGTGACAACGACAGTCGCGTCGGTAGGGTACTCGCCCGTCAGCTGATTCTTGAGCCCTTTGAGGTCGAGGACGTTCGTCGAGGCGACGGCAATCTTGTGAGTGGCCATAAGGATTCTCTTATCGCAAAGGGTAGAGGCGAATCGTGCCGGTCAGAATAGCGCTGGTCGCGATCGTGCCGTCGAGCATCGTTTCCGTCGTCACGGACCCGCTGAGCGCAACGCGCGTCGCCAGCGAGCCGTCGAGCATCTCGGACGTCGACACCGAGCCAGAGAGTTGCGGCATCGTCGCAATCTGACCGTCGAGCTGCGGGAACGTGCGGACGGTTCCGGTGAGCGCTTCAATGGAATTCGCAACGAACGTCACGAGCGCCACGCCGCCGCTCAGGAGACCGCCTGACGCGGAGAACGTGACCGATCGAACGAGGGTCGCCGTTCCACCCGCGGAGAGCCCTCCTGATGGAAACGCGCGGAATCCTAGCGCGACTGCACCGACCCCGCCTGACTGCAATCCACCAGCAGTCGGAATCACTGCCGAGAACGACACGAGCCCAGCGCCGCCGAGTTGCCCGCCGCCCGCTGCCGAATACGTGTAGGTCGCGGCACCTTGGAACGAGACCGGCGCCGTTCCGCCCGACTGAAGTCCGCCAGTCGTCGAGATAACGACGCCGATCAACATCGGCGCATTTCCGCCCGATGAGAGGCCGCCACTCGCGGCATGAGCGCGCGTCAGAGCGATGATCGCGGTCCCGGCGCTTGTCAGTCCACCGCTTGCGTCGATCGCGAAGGATCTCCGCATGGACGCTGCGCCGGACGAGGATAAGCCACCGCTTCCTGCGATGACTGCGCCCATCGCAATCGCTGCGCTGCCAGTCGCGGATAGCCCGCCGGTCGGTGTCGCCGAGTACGATCGCGTGACTGCGACTAAAGCGGCACCGGATGCGGTGAGACCGCCGGACGTCGGAACAACCGCGCCGAACGTGATGACGGCAATCCCGCTCGCCGTCAGTCCGCCCGACGTCTGCGGGGCAACAGAACGTTGAAGAACGGCAGTGCCGCTCGCTGTCAGTCCGCCGCTCGCACTAAAACTGAACTGGCGAATGAACGCCACGTCGGCGGAACCGCTCGACGAGAGCCCGCCACTCGGCGTCGCGACCTGCGTTCGAGCAACCGCTGCTGCGCCGCCAGACGACACACCGCCGGACGCCGAGGGCACCGCGCCCATCACGATCGTCGACGTCCCGCTGCCTGAGAGTCCTCCGCTTCCTGTCGCTGTCTGCGTGCGGGAGAGCGTTGCCACCCCGCCCGATTGCAGTCCGCCGCTCGGCGTGAAACCAAATCGACGCGAGGCAGTCGATGCTCCAGTTGCGGTCAGGCCGCCACTTGCTGATGTCGAGAATCGCCGGGAGAGCGTTGCGACGCCACCGCTCGAGAGACCGCCGCTCGGCGCGATCGCCGCTTTGACGGTCAGCGTTGCGACGCCGCCCGACGAGAGTCCTCCGCTCGCGGTATGGCTGTAGGAGACAGAGTCCTGTGCGCCGACGTAGTTCTGCCCGACGTACCCGCCGCCGATTTGCATCGGCTAGTCGTTACAGCAGCTCGAGGATGGCACCTTCGACAAGGATTTCATCGTTGGCGTTTGACACGCTCATCGTCATGTCGACCTCGAACACGCGATCACCGGCATCAGAGTCCACGGCCGCCGACCCGCTGAACGGCAACGTTGTCATCTGAAGCGCGGAGGTCATGTCACCGATGCCGGTCGTCGGCGCGCTCTTCGCGCCCATTTGCTGATAGTTGAAGACGCCATTCACCGACTGATCGTTATTCGCCTGCGCCGTGAGGCACAGATCCAGCGTCCACGCGCCACGATCCGTATCGGCCGTCGCCGAGCCCGTCAGGTCGTCGAACATCGTGGTCCCGCCGTACTTGACCTGGAGCTTCCACGTTGGCGAGCCGCTGTTGAACAGGTAGTTGCCGAAGAGTTTCAGCCGCAGCGTTCGACCCGATAGAAACAGCCCATTTGGAATCGTGGCGGTAAAAGCGGCGAACGCCGCGTTCGTTGTGTTCGTCGCCGCGGCGCTCGTGACTTTCTTGAGGACCACTGGCAGCCCCGCCATGACTCGCAAATCGGTGATCTGGTCGCTGCCGATCGTTGTGTCGTTCGCCGGGACGTAGACGACCGCAATGACGACGTCGTTCGCCGTGCGAGCGGGAGGCTTTGGCGACGCGGCGGCCGTTCCTGCCCTCACCGCGATCGCGCCCGCCGAGGTGATCACGACGAGGTCGAGCCGCGGATTCGACGCGTTCGCGGTCCCGATCGTTGCGTTGGCCGCCGCGACCGCGAACATCGTTTCATTGCTCAGTACCGCGCCCTTCGCGACCGCGACCGTCATATCCGGCGTGCCTTGTGCGGTCACCGCGAGCCCCGAGAGGACACAGTCCTTTTTGCCGATGCCGGCGGCCAACACTTCGATGTATTCTTTGAAGAGAATACTCTGAAGATCGTTCTGGCCGGTGCCCTTGTCGGGGATCGTGAACATCGCCGCTCGTTACCTCGCGCCCTTGCGAGCGCTTCGGCGCTTTGGGTCTGCCGAAGCGGAGCCACCGAGATTCGCAACGACGGGCGCTTTCGAGGAGGAGAGGCGCGGCGTGGTGGTCACGGGCGATGCTTTGCTGTGCGCGCCCGTCTTGTATCCGAGTCGCTCAGCGTGGTCTTCCTTTGGCCGTCTCGCCTCAGGGATTTGCGCGTGCGTCGCCTGCGTCAGTGCTGCAAATGGTACGTTCGGGAGAACGAGCGTGGTGTCGCCCTGCTTGTCGACCACGTGGAAACTTGCGCCCGCCGGCGTGATCGCGTCGATGATGCCGACGCGGCCTTCGTACATCGCCCACGCGCCGCGGCGCGGGAATTCTGGTCGTGACATGAGTGTGCGCTCCAGAGAGAAATGAGAGAACGTGAACGAGACGCAGTTCGCGTCTCAGTCCATGGTGATTTGCGGCGTGATGACGATGTTGTCGCCGTTGTTGGCGATCGCGTACGGCGCCGCGGCGAAGCGCTCGGCCCACATGATGATGCCGCTCGTCGCTTGCTTGAAGAAATAGCCATAGACGCTTTGCGAGCTTTGATCCGCGGAACTCGTGAAGGTCTGCGCGGCTGCTGCGGCGTTCGACGGCGCGCCTTCGGTGATCGTCCAGTCGGTGCCGTCGAGCGACTTATCGCTATACCCGGTGAAGTCGGCGGCCGTGTAACTCGCCGTGGTGTCCGTCTCGGCCGGCGTGGTGTTCGATTTGTACAGCAACATCTTCTGGGCCTGCGGCGCCGTCTTGTTCAAGAAGTTCTTGAGGACGAGCCCTTCGCCGTTGTTCGGAACGAGGAGTGTCATGGTGTTAGCGCTCTAGGAAAAGGAAATTCGTGAGTGCGAAGTGAATTCAGCTGACGCCGCTCATGCGTCGGCGAGGTGGTACGGGTTGGCGCCGGGGACGGTCTCCCACATCGCGAGACTCGCGCGGCTGCCGCCTGAGGTCCCAGCGAAATAGGCGTCGTTATACCCCATCCCGGTCGTGGGCATCGGCAGCGTGGCGTACATCATTTGTTGTTCGAATTGCTTCACGCCGTCGAGCCACAGGCCGAACGTTGGCCGCGACATACCGCCGGGGTTCCTGCCGCGCAGGATGATCGTGTGCCATGCGCCGAGGATGGCGGACGGCGGCAGCGGCACGTCTGGGGCGTCGCCTGGGTCATTGCCGAAGTCGTACTGATTCGCCCAGACATGACGGACCAGATCGTACACACCCTGACCGTTGGCCGTGAAGGCGACGGTATCCGCGAGGCTGCACACGAAAAAGCGATTCGTGCTCGTCGTCGTGTCGGTCGGAATGAAGACAATCATCCGCTGCCACAGCGACGCATACGCCTGCTCTAGCGGTCGATCGAGTTGCATGTACGTGCCGTGCGCCAGCGTATAGACTTTCTTGCCGAAGAACGAACGCACATCCGTTGCGATCTCGCCGGTGCTGCTGTAGCTCGAAAAGTCGGGGAATCGTGCCGCGAGTCCATCCGCCCACTCATCGAGATCGGCGTACCTGTCGAAGATGTCCCCGTCGAGATAGTCGGGATGAAATCGCAGCGAGGCGAGTGTTGGCATCGCGAGATCGACCGCTTTCGGCCAATGTCCGCCAAACGGAATGTGGAGCACCTGCTTGCCCTGCCCGAGCTTCGGCATCTTGATCGTGCGCCCGCTGCGTCGCTTGCGTGCCATGATGATTCTCCTATGGTCGGCGGATGCGACCGCCCGGCGGTGGAATGACGACGCCCGCCGTCGCGGCCATCACCTGCGCGATGTTCGCACCGATATCGGTGTTGTCCGTCGCCGCGTTGTGGTACGGCGAGGCGTTCGTGAGCGTCACCGAGTCGGACGCGAAGCCGATCGCCGCCACCGACAGGGGGAAGTAGTTCGTTCCGGTGAAGCGGTGCAGATAATCGTCGAAGCACGCGACGACGTTCTTCGTGAACGTCGATGTGCCAGTCGTCGTCGCCGCGAACGATTGCCCGATCGCGACGGCGTTGTTCCGTCCCGAGCACTCGCCGCCCGTCAGGTTGTCGGTGATCGTGAGATTCGTGAACGGCCCGCCGCCCGCGCTCCAGCCCCAGCTCACGGACGACGGATTGATCGCCGTGTTGTGCGCGATCGTGAGGTTCGGGATATCGGCGCCCTGGATGAGGAACGTGTAGCCGCCATCGCCGACGCTCGGATCGGTGAGATGCGTGAACAGGTTGTTCGTGATCGCGACACGCTGCATCGGAATCGAGGGCGTCTCGTATTTCGCCGTGAGCTGGAAGCCCGCCGCGACATTCCGGATCCAGTTCTTTCGCACGGTCACATCGGTCGTGATGCACCAGGTGCACGTGCCGTTCTGATTGACCGACCAGAAGACCATCGCCCAGCCGAGCTGTCCGTGCGGCCACGCGTTCTCAAAGACGTTCCCTTCGATGAGCACGCGCCGCGCGTTCTTGATCTCCAACAAATTCTTCTCAAGCCAGCGCGAGCCTTTCCAGCCGAGTTGCTTCGTGATGTGGTTCCTCAGGATCGAAATGTCCGACGGCACCATGTTGAGGATCGGCGGATCGGCCCCGCCGAACGCGACGTTCTCCGTCGACGCTTCGAGATAGTTGTTCTCGATCCGAATCGGCCCGTTCATCGCCCAGCCGCCGATCGCCGAGGCATCAATGTCGGCGTGGCACTCGGAGACGTAGTTGTTCGCGAACACCACGGAGTCGGCGTTCAGCAAGACGCAGCGGTGCACCCACTGGTTCGGCCACGAGTGGATGTAGGTCTGATCGAAGACGATCGCGCGCGGCAGCTGCGCGTTGGTCGAGACCGCGCCATCGCCGATTTCGACGACGCCGTTTATGGCCGGAACGGTGGAGTCGGCGGTGAACTCCAAGCCCGAGACGTACCAGCCGCGCGTGCCTGGTGCGGTCATGAGCGCCGGCGCGGCGTTCGGTGAGACGATCGCCGCGAGATGGTAGGTCGAGTCGACGCGAACGCCCGGTGTGAGCGAACACGTCGACGTCAGTTGCCGGTTCGTCGTACCGCGCAGGACGATGGAACCCGAGAGTCGAGCGCCGCAGGTCAGTTGCAGCTTGTCGCCTGCCTTGCTCGAATCGATCGCCGCTTGGAGCGCGGCGACGGTCGAGAGTGTGATTGTTCGCGAGACGCTCGGCTTGTTGATCGTCAGCGAGGCGGGCAGCGTGACGATGCTCGACGTATCGGGCGGCGAGACTGGCGCTGTCACTGTGACGACTGCATCGGCGTGCTGCGTCTCCGACGTCGCGCGAATCGTTGCGGAGCCCTGCGCGAGCCCGGTGATCGCGCCGGAGCTCGTGACGCTCGCGATCGATGGCTGTAGCGAGGTCCATGCGATGGCGCGGCCCGCGAGCACGTTGCCGGAGGAATCGCGCGTAATGGCCGTTGCAGAGACGTTCCCGCCGACGGTCAGCGTGGCGCTCGGCGGGGAGATCGAGACACTCGCGACGGCGATCGGCGTCGGCGGCGGATTGTTCGACGTCACCGTGACAGCCGCTTCGCCCTTCGCGTTCGCGACTGTCGCCGCAATGCCAGCCGTGCCAACGGCGACCGTCGAGACGACGCCCTTGTCGCTCACGAGAGCGACCTTCGTGTTCGACGAGCCCCAGGCGACCGGGCGGTTCGTTGCGAAGGTGCCGTTCGCGAGTCGGACGCGCGCGCTGCACGTCGTTCTGCCGCCGAGCGCGAGGGTCGACGCGCCGCAGCTCACCGTCACGGACTTCACGGCCTGAGCGTGCGCCGTCGCAAAGCTCGCGACGATTGCGAGGAAGCCGCCGAGCAGAATCGCCGCTGCGATTCTGAGATGTCTCATTTGCATGTCTCCGTTCACCGATCGACTGACATTATAGAGTTCTTATGCTTCTTATTGTATTTTTCGCCATGACACAGACTCTCAAACTTTGCGAGTGCGGTTGTGGCCTTCCGACTCGCATCGCATCTAGGACGACGACTATGTATGGCCACGTGAAGGGCCAGCCGATTCGCTTTAGAGTCGGTCACAACAAGCCGGCGACGAAGACTATCGAGGCAAAGTTCTGGTCTCGATTTGAGAAGTCCGATGGCTGCTGGGTCTGGCGAGGTCGAATGAACGCGCTTGGATACGGCATGGTGTCGATCGACGGCAAAGGCTGGTTCGCGCATCGTTATTCGTATGTCGTACACATCGGAGCTATTCCCGATGGCCTCCTCGTTTGCCATCGCTGCGACAATCCGTCCTGCGTGAACCCGGACCATCTCTTTCTCGGAACGCAGTCGGACAACATTCGCGATTCGTGGGAAAAGGGACGTCTGGCTGGAGTGGCGGCGTCGGCCGCCAAACACCGGGCACTCACGCATTGCAAGCGCGGACACGCCTTCACGCCTGAAAACACGCGGATGTATCGGGGACGGCGCGTCTGCATCACCTGCAAGGCGCTGAATAGCCTTAGACATTCCGCTCATCGTCGCCTCAGAAAGACAAAGGCTATTGTCGTTCCTGCAGCGATTCCCGCGACCGTTGAGACCTTACGCGATGGGCATTCTACCAAGTAGAGGATTCTGCACCTATCGCCTGCGGCAATGTCTTTCTTAAGGCGCTCGGTCAAGTCCGTCGTCGCGGCGAGCCGTTGCTCGGCTGCGGTCGCTCGTTGATCCGCTGCCATGCGCGCAGTCGTCTGATCCGTCAGCGCGAACGCGAGCGCCGTGTTCGCCGAGCGCAGAGAATCGTTCTCGACTTTTCGCGTCTCGGCGACTTGGAACCAACGCTCAGAGCTTTCACCAGCCGTTGCAGCGGCGTGCTGGAGCTCGTCCGCGACGCGGTGCAGCGAATCCGCCATGCGTCCAGCGATCGCGCTCTGACGCGTCTCCTGCGCCGATCGGCTGACCATGAGGGTTTCGACGCGAACGCTCTCGATCCGGACCGTATCGAAGCGCGGCTTCGTCGCGGCGAGACTGTCGATCGAGGTTTGCTCGCGAGGCGGCACGGGTTTCGGCGTCGGTCGAAGCCAGACGACGATCGTTATCAGGATGATGAGCATCGCAGCGAGCGCGCCCATCACCTGAATCGACGTGAAGCCGCGAGCGAGGCGCGTCATGCGGCGACTCCTGGCGCGGTCGGCATCGCGCTCAGCGGCGAGCCCGCGAGCTTCGCATCAGCGTTGTCGAGCGACTTGAGTGTCCGATACCACCATTTCGTGTCGGACTCGTAGCGGACGACGACGACGAAGTCTTTCAGCACGTTCGACCAGACGACGCGGCCGACATTCGTGATCGCGGACGGACTCGGCTGCGTCGGAAGCCCTGACTGCAGCGCCATCAAATCCATGACGATGCGATCGACGGAAATCGCGCCGGGGCAGGTCTTGAGGGCTTTTACCTCATGATGGCCGATGATGTGGTCGCGATCGATCGGAATGCTGCGACGCTGGATGATATCGGCGAGGAGCGCGTAGCTCGCCGCGCGCTGCGCGTCAGTCAGTTCCTCTCGGCCTGAGCCTTCGTGCTCCACACCTATGCCGTAGCTGTTCGGCGTCCAGCCGCCTTGCGCATGACGCTGGCGAACGAGCTTCGCCGTCGGTCCGACGAGTTGGCCCGCGTGAAACGCCTTGTTCGCTTCCGCGACGAATCGGACGATCGTTCCCGCCTTGGTCACCATGTAGTGACTTGAAACTTCGGCCTCGGGATTCTTGAACCACGAGCGGACGCTCGCCGCGTCACCCTCGGTCACGTGGATGACGATGACGTCGATCGGGAACGGGCATTCTCCACGACCGTAGGCGAAGTTGACGCCAGCGAGCGAGTCGGGCAGCAGCGCGTCCACGATGGTCGGCGGCATCAGTCTTTCTCGCTCTCGCGATGCGTGAGCGGCGTGATCGTGCGCGGCTGCGTCGACACGAGCGGTTGCACGGCGGTCGGTTCGATCTGCACCGCAGGTGCTTGTGTTGGCCGCTCCTGCGTCACGTTCACTTGCGCCGGCGCTTCGACCGTGACCGGTGATGGCCCCTGCGACTGTCGCTCGACGTAGCCGTAATCGGTCTTGCGCTGCGCGTTGAACTGCCAGGTTGTAACGCCGTTGAACGCCAGGACGACCGAGCCGAGCGCAATTGCGAGATCGAGCGGCACGAGACGATTCCCGACGATGCACGCGAGAATCACGATGACGTAGAGCAGCTCACAGACGATGCCCGCGAAGATCTTCGCTGGCGTGCCAGGGAACTCGCGCAGACTATTCCAGAACATCAGACGCGCCGCGACTCGACGACTTTGATGAGAACGATCACGAACACCGCCGCGATCAGGATGTAGAGCCAGTAGGCATGAGTCGGGGGCAGCGCAATGAAGAACAGCGCGGCGAGGATGACGAGCCAATCCGTGAGCGTCATGAGAATTCTCCTATCGGTCGGTGGAGCGTCTGCGCATTTCGCTGTTCCATTCGCCTTTCATCGTGTGCACCATATCGCGCGTCTCGCTCATGCCGCGCGAGATCCCTTCCATCGCGTGCTCGATCCGCTCGAGCGCATCGACCATCCGAGGCATGTCGCGCGTCTGCTCTTCGAGTCGCGTGATGCGCGTGATGTTGATGCCTTGGATGCTCTCGACCGTTTCGAGGCGGTCACTGTTGGTCTGCGCCACGGCGTACCTCGCTTCGAGGCTGTCGAATGCCGGTTTGGTGACGCGATGGACGACGGCGGCGACTTCCGCTTCGCGTCGTTGAATGGCGTCGATCACGATATCGTCGACGGAGCTCGTGTTGTCGTCGCTGCGTAATCGGCGCAGAATGAGCTTGTCGAAGACCGCAAGCGCGACGAACGTCGTCACAGCGACGTTCCCGAGGAGGAACATCACGCCGGCGATGATAAGCCCTTGCCACGTGGCGACCGGAGCGGGGAGCGTCGACGGCGCTTGCATCATTGGCGTCATCGCTCAGGGACTCCAGTCATGGACGACCTCGAGGCCAACCTGATCGATCCACGTTGGGCCGTTCGCGTTGGCTTGGACTTCCCAGCCCGCTTCCGCGCCGTTCACGTCTGAGACAGAGAGGTCGACGCCCGTCGCTGGATTCGGCAGGAGCGTATGTCGACCGCCCAGATAATCCTCTAACGTCTGCGACGCGTTCTTCGTGATCGTTGTAATCACAGTTGGCCATGGCTGCTGCACCGGACCGACTTGGCTCTTGAAGAGATCCGAGCCGACTTTCACGAGGAAATAGCCCCGGTTGATGAAGCCCGTGTTCGTGTTGTTGCTGATCGCGAAGAACGGGTTGACCGAGTAGACCGCAGTCGCACCGCCCGGCAGATCCGAGAGCGTGTACGTGTCTTTGTCGCCGACGTTCGGGAGCGCGTTGAACTCGGTCGTCGAGCTCGATGAGGTGAGCGGATCTGTGGCCACGTTCGACGCCGGGCCGCCAGACGAGTTGTAGGCACCGGTGCCCGTCGGCGTGAGCGCCGCGACGCGGCTCGGCGGCAGCACCGTCCCTGGCAGAATCGCGCCGCGCGCGCAATAGCGGAGATCGTCGTAGCGAATCCCATCACCGTTCGCATCGCTGATCTGCGATCGCATGATGTGGACGTACCGCGGGAAATCACCGGCGCTCAGCGAGTCTGGCGACTGTGTGATCACATCGCTCGCGTCGATCTCGGTCGTCGTGCCGCCCGATTTCGTCAGATCCACCTTGATGTAGCCGAACACCGTATCGAGGAGCCACGCCATCTGAATGCCGTTGAAGCCACTCGCATCCAACGCGGTCGCTGAGGTGTACGTGACGGTCTTCGTCCACACGCTCGCGATATAGTCGAGGCGGAACACCTCGAGCTTGCGCGCCGTGTTGATCTGAATTCCGAAGTAGTGATTCCCGCCCGCCGTGGCCGACATGGCCATGATTTCGAACGCGCGCGAGAGCGTCACGCCGTTCATGTCGATATTGATGGCGAACCCGCCTTCGTCGCGGATGACGGTGTAGATCGTCTGCGATCCCGGCTGCAAGGCCTGGTTCGTCCCGACGCTGCCGCCGACTGCCGCGACGTGCGTCGAATCCACCACGGCGCAGCGCGAACTCTCGGTGCCGTTGCCTGCTGAGTATTTGTAGTTATACGAACTGTAACGGTCGCCGTGTTCCTTTTCCTGCGTATCGTCCGTCGTGTCGTACGAGTCGGTGAAGATCGGGACCGGCGCGCTGTCGATGCGCGCGCCCGCCGCTTGCCCCATCCCTTCGCCTGCCAGCGCGCCGACACTCGTCGGCCGATAGAGGAACTGCACACCGAGGTGACTGAATCCAGCCGTCCGCCCGGCCGTGCACGCGGTCAGGTGAATGCCGACTTCCATCGCATCGAACGCGGCGGCGGTCCACAGCGCGCCCGTCGCGGGATCGGTCGGTGTGATTGGTAGCTTGGGCTCCCCGTTGTAGGGGCCCTTCATACTGGAATTGCAGTTCTGCGGCGCGTTCGGGAAATACTCAATGCTCTCGACGTCCGTCGATGCCGATCGAATGATCGTCTTCGCTTTGACCGTCGAACTCGAGGGGAAGAATCCGCCGCCGTAGGCCCAGAACGGCGCAACCGCGAGCACGGTGCCGACGTTGCTCGCCGACGCGAGCGTGAACGAGATCTTCTGTCCGACCGTGTTGAGATAGACCGTGCGAACGCCGCCGCCGGCCTCGAGGCCGTTCACGAATTGGTATGGCGCCGGAACGCTAGTGTACGTTCCAATGGCGTTCGGCATGCGCGCGCCGACGCGCGCGTAACCGGTGTACGCGTCGACCTCGATCGACGTCCGATTGAAGATCGCGATGTCATCGATCAGCACATCCGCCACGCCGCCAGACGCACCGACAGTGTCCATGCGGCTCGCCGATCCGAGCGCGAACTGGCCGATCTGATTCAGGCTCGCGTTGTCGGACTGTGTGTTGACAGCGCCTGAGTCGTAGATGATGGTCGAGACCAGCGAACCGCTCGGGGTGTAGCGGACGATTACGCGCCCGCCGACCGGATCGCTTCGGACGATCACTTCGAGATGCCCCCATCCCGTGGCAGGCAGCGCGAACACCGAGGCCCCGCCGAGTTGCACATCAACCCCACTATCGCCGCGCCACACTTCGATCTGTCGCGATGCGTTGACGACGATGCAGGCCTGCACGGCGTCGGACCAATACTCCATGAACTGCCAGAGAATCAACCCATCCGACGGAATCGTCTGTCCGTTGAGGTTGATCGAGATCGCGACCGCGATGTCCTGGAGCTGCTCGGTCGTGTCGTTATCGACCTTCCATGTGTTCGATCCGTTGACGACCGTCCGATAGCACCCGCCGCCGGCGCGCCCTTTCGTGTAGGAATAGCGAAGCCGTGTGTTATCCGAGTACGCCCAGTCGGAGAAGTTTCGGCCGTGATCGCCGCCGTCGAGAAAGAGCAGCGGAATGTCATCGCGCTGAACGCCTGGGCTGACGGGATTGCCGCCGCCCGACGGTGGCGCGATGGCGCCGCTCCCACTGGCGACAGTCGCTGCGACCGACGAAATCGCAGAGTCCGTGCGTTGCGAGGATTTGAATAGAAGGTCCAGCAGATCCTTTTCGCGCGAGCCAACGATGATCTGCGTTTTCCCGCGTTCGATCTCGTCACGACGGCATTCGGTGATGCGCTCAGGTTCGCGGATGACGTCGACGCCATCGGTGATGATCACTTGGACGCCCTTGTCGAGCTGCTGCTCGTCGAGCGTTGGATCCTTGCGTTTAAGGTCATCGAGTTCGACCGCAAACCGGCGCTGCCGCTTCGCCGACAGCGCGAGCGCCTGCTGCACCGCCTGCCATCCGGTGTTCGCCTCGCCGAACTCTGACATCTTCTCTTTCGGCACGGCCTCGAGCGTCGGCGTCATCGTCACGCCCGCCAGATAGCCCTTCCCGACGAGTTCGAGGATCACGACGAGGCCGAGCGCATCGCCCATCGCGTCGATTTCGTCCTGATTGACGTTGCGATCGTTGACCTGCGACGACGGCACGGTGATGTCGATACCGTGCGTGACGAGGTCGTCGAAGATTCCTTCGGGCAGCACCGTGAAGAACGCTGTCGCGCGTGTGCCGGTCGGCGGTTCGGCCCGATTCGACTTCTTGTCATCGAACCACTGTGCGACCGTCGTATTGCTGCGCGTGCCGTACAACGCGGTCACACGCCCGGAGGCGAACTTGATGCCCAGGCGCATGGTGATGAGAAAACTCGGATGCGCGGCCCATTCGGTCATGCGAAACCGCGCGCGCAAGCTCATCGACTGCCCGAGCGAGACCGGCGTCCAAGGGACCGGCGGCGTGATGAGCGTCAGCGGCCCTAAGAGCGCTTCGAAGTAGAGAGAGTACGGTGAGCCGAACTGCCGGAAGATCGGATCCGTGTTCTGTGCGAACGTCGCGCCGAACGGATTGGTCGTAACCGGCTCGAGCAGATCGCCGACGACCATCTCCCAGCCATCGGGCAGCGCGTCAGGATCACTCCACGCGCGCATGACCGCGTTGGGAATCAGCTGCGAGACCGCGAGCAGATCGGCGCGATTGAGAATGCGCTCTTTGACGCCAATATCCGCGAGGTATCCCGGATGTTGGAGTCGCCACGGCTGCAACCCTGCGCCGCTCGAGTGCAGTCCGATACCGGGCTCGGTGACTCGGAACTGCATGTACTCGCCGGTCGAGAGCCCAGTCAGCCAGGCGTGCAGCGTGAGGGTCGTCTGTGTATCGCTCGTCTTCGCCGCGGCATCGATCTTCGCCGTCTCGGCCGTCTTCTCGCGCAGGAAATACCAATCCTTTGTCTGATCCGCGACCTGCACCGGGCCCGCGATGCCAGCCGGATCCTCGAGGACGACGGTCTTCGCGCCAGAGTTGACGGCAGTGACCTTGAAGCGCGCGGCGCCGAGGAACGTGCCTTTGCCTGCGAGCTGATCGAACTTCCCCACGATCGACGTCGCGCGATCTGTCGGATCGTTCGTCAACACGAGCGACGTCATGTTGCGGCCGAGGATGAGCGGGACCGGGAGTGTCATTGGTCGCTCACGTCGGCGTGTTGAGAATGTCGACGAGGTAGTTCGTCGAGCCGTTGCGCCGGAACCATCGTTCCGCGAGCACCTTCGCGTTCGCGAGTTGGTCGATGATCGCGTTGATGAACTGGAGCACCGACCAATAGCTGACGTCGAGCGTGACGATCGTCGTCGGGTCGTAATTGCCACTGCCGAGCCACGTCAGCTGATCGCTCAGATCGTCCGCAGGATCGCGATCGGTGAGATACTGCTCGACGAGCTCCTGTGGCGTGCCGATGGCGCCAAACTCAAACACTGGCAATCCGTCGAGCGGCGTCACGCCCGGTTGCGAGACAAGCCCGCACTCCGCAAGCCGCATATACGGCGCGCGTGCCGTGACCGCGAGCACCGCGCCCTCGCCGCGCGTGATCGTGTACTGGCCGATATCGTATTCGTCGAAATCGGAATCGGACCGCCAGAGTCGCGCGACCTGACCTTCAGAGATGACGCCCGCCGCTTCGCTCGTTTTCGGCACCGAAAACGACAGCGTTTCGATCGTCGCTGGGTCGATCGAGCGCACGGAATTCATCGTAGACACGTCGCGCACGAACCCGCCGGTCGAGAGACGTGCGCCGCTCTTGGACGCGAGGTTCGTCCAGAGCTCGAGGCGAGACATCGCGCCGAGGCTCATTCGAACGCCTTCCGGTACGCGATCGCGATGTTACCTGCGGACGTTCGAACCGTGGGCCAGTGCGAAAGCGACGGATCGCCGTCTCGCGGATCGAGTGCGATGAAATCGCCCGCGGTAATGAGTCGATCGTCGCGCGATCCGTTGAGCGCCGCGGTCATCAGGTTGTGATCGACGACCAGCACATCTGCGTTCACGAACGCGTGCGTGAGCACCATCGGCGTGCCGATCGTGGTTCCCGCGTAGTTCTTGTATGTCAACGTGACGCTCGACGCCGAGCCGGTGAACGTGATCGTCGTCGTCGGAAACACGAACCGAGTGCCGAGCGGACAAGGGTGGTCGGTCCCTGATGAAGCACTCTCGGTCGTAACCGTCGTCGCGTACTGGACCGGATCTTCGCAATGAATCGTGACGGTCGCGATCCCATCAACGACGCCATCACCGCCGGCGAGGTTCGGACGGATCTTCACCTGCCCTTTCTTTCGCCCAGTGCGCTGACGATCAGGCTGATTCCCGCCGATGATCGTCAGCTCTTGCGAGAGCAAGTATTTAAGACTGTCGCACGCCGTTTCGAACGCCGACTCGGTCGCCGCGCCGATGAAGAGCGTCAACGTGTAATCGAGCGAGTCGACCTTCGGACGTGTGCCAGTGCGACGCGTGCCGTTGCGGAGCGGAATGGACACTTCGTCGAACGACTCGCCAGGAGAATCCCAGTTGCCATCCATCGCGACGACAAACACGCCGATCGTGGCGAGGTCAACGCCGTTTGCCTTGAGGATCCAGTCGTAGATCGACGGCATCGCGCGTTACCCACCTAGCAGCGTGGCATCGCCGACAGCGATGTGCCGCGCGCGGAGTTTGTTGCCGATGATCGTCACGACCTTCTCGGCGAAGTCATCGAGCTCCTGCTCGGTGAGCTTCGTCGGATCAACGTTCGGCATGATGATGTTGACGGCGTCAATTCGAACGTCGCCGCCTTGCACCGTCTGCGCAGGCGCTCCGCTCGGCGGGAACGACGGCGCCGGCTGTCCGTTCGACGGCAACCAATTCGCGAGCGTCGGGAAGTCGACCGTCAGCGGCGCGCGACTGAAGAGATCCGCTCGGCCGCCCGTCACGGCGTCCCGAATGTCGCGCAAATAGCCCGTTTGCTCGCGGTTCTGCTGGTACGTCGCGTACGTGTAATCCGCGAGGCGGTTCGCCGTGACTTCCGAGATGGCTTTCGCGGCGTACTGCACGGCATCGCCGGTCGGCGACTTGCTCGTTGCCGCCGTGATCGCGTCCGCGACCTGGTCGCCGATGGCCTTGCCGTTCTTCGTGCCGTAGACCGCGTCGTAGTCCTGTAAGAATTGTTTGATGAGATTGTTGGTCGTCTCATCCTGATTCGAGAGCGGCGTCCCGGTGAACGGCTTGTAGAGGGCAAGAATCTGATCGATCGACAACCCGCCGAAGCCGAACGCGGTCTGTTCGGCGGCGATGCCTTCCTTGCCGCCCTTGACGCCGAGCGAGATATCCCGCTGAATGTCCGATTGCGCCTGCTGCATTTGCTGCGCGGCATTCGCGAACTTCGTCGCAGCGATCTGCGCTTCGTCGCCCAACAGAATCGTTTTCGCCGTGAGCAGCGCTTGATAGTCCGCGGCGATCTTGCTGGCGTCGGCACCCTGGAGGAGGTCCGTTGCATACGCGGACACGGCGTCGTTCAGGACAGCGAGATCCGCATCGCGCCTTTGCGTGAGGGGCGCGAGGTCGGCCTCGAGCTGCGACGCACTCGTTCCTGTTGGGCCTTTCGCGAGTGCCGAGAGATAGGCGTTGCTTGCGTCATTGTACGCCTGCAACGCGGCGCGCTCTCTCTCCAGCGCTTGGATGCGCTGCAGTTGCGCGAGTTGCACCTGGGTGTACCCAGCCGCCTCGGCGTCGAAGAGTTCCTTTTCCTCCGCAGCTCGGCGGGTTATGGCATCGCCTTCGAGCGTGAGGCCGCGCGCATACGCCTCTCTCGCGTCGAGCCCATACTGCGTTTGCCTGAGCGTTTCCTCATAGGCGCGTTTGACGGCAGCGGCTTGTGCATCCGCGAGCTCGTTAACCTTCGCGATCTCGGCCAATCGCTGATCATTGGAGTATCCCAGCGCGCCGGCGAGCGCGTTGACGCTCGCGATATTCTGCTGATGCGCTTTGTCGATCTCTGCCAGCCTATTCGCGTAGTCGCCGGCCGGTCCACGCGTGGCATTCAGTTGCTGCTCTATCCCGCTGAAGAACTCGTCGGCGATGCGATTCAGATTGTCGATCCTCCCTTTGTCGATCGCCGCGGTGTCGTTCTTGAGGCCGAGTACCGCCGCTTCCGCTTCGGTCCGCGAGCCGTCGCGTCCTGCCTGTCGTGCGCGCTCGGCCGCGAGTTCCTGCGCCTGCAGAATGAGCTGATCGTGTTTGGCGATGTTGTCCGTGATCTGCTGCGCGACAGGATTGCTATTCGTATAACTGGCGATGTTAGTCGCGAGCGAATGCGCGGCGTCCTCAATGGCCTTGGCCGCGCGGCGGTGCGCTTCAGCAGCTCCAAATAGACCGCCTGCTGCGCCGGTGAGGCCGCCAATAACGGCGCCGAGCGGGCCGGCGATTTCGAATCCAGTGACCGCGCCGGCGATGCCGCCTGCGCCGAACCCATTGAATCCACTCGTCGTCTGCTGCCCGATGTTGAAACCGATGTTCGCGCCAGCTGTCGCCGCTCCGATGCCGCCGAGAACTGCCTGCAGCTTCTGTAAATTGGCGATGCGCTCGAGGATGATCCGTGCCTCTGCATCCCCTTCTGGCCCTGCCTTCTGACTTTTTAATAGCAGTTCTTGCTGTTTTTCGACGGACCGCTGTATCGCGTCGCTGACGCGCAGCGACGTCTGTTCGACGACCGTCAGGAACCCCGTGAACGACTGAGTGCCGGATGCCGCGAACCGAATCATGGAGTTCACGAGATCGCGGCCAATAATGTCACTCAGCCGCTCGGCCTCTCGCTCGCTCGCTATGTAGAGATCGAGTCCTTCCGTGAGACTGTCACGCGTCGTCTTCTGATTCTTCGCGGCGACGTCGTTCGCTTCTTTGATGGCGTTCGTCAGCGTCCTCTGCGCGAAGGTTTGATCCTCGAGCTTGATCTTCGCGTTCGCGTTGGCCGTCTCTTGGTCTTTCGTCGCCTGAATGAACTTCAGCCGTTCGGTCAGAACGACGCCCGAATCACGCCCATACGCGACCAGTGTCTCTTCCTCGGCCTTGATCTTGGCGTTGATGAGATCGCGCACGCCGCCTTCGACGCCGAGCGCTTGGGCTTTCAGTTGCGCCAGCGAGAGCTCTTTGTTGCCCTCGAGATTCACGGCGCGCAGCGCCTCCAGCTGTTTCAACAACCCGTCGATCACGCGCTGTCGCTCTGGATCTTCGGCTCCTCTCGTCGGTGCCTCCACCTTCGGGTAGAGCGCGTCCTCGAGTTGCTTGGCGGCTTGTACAAGCTCTGTCCGCTGTTTGAGCAACAACGGCAGAGAACTGTCGGCCGCGCCGAGGGGCGTCGCGTACTGCTGCGCCAGCGATTGATCCCGCTTCAGCGCATCGAGCGCTCGTTTTCGTTCGGCCTCTGTGGCGTGTCCAGACGAGATGAGCGCGGCGAGCTCGGACGCCTCTTCGGCTTGTCGCCGAACGAAATCGTCCGTTCGTTGCCGGAGCACATCCGCGTTTCCTTGGCGGATGATATCCCGCTCGCGCTGCATGAGATCTCGGAGCGCGTCGACCTGTTTTTGAATCAACTCACCAGTGACGCGACCGGCCTCGCTCCCTTGGATCGCAGGCGAGTTGAGGCGCGCGACGAGAGAGTCGAGTTCCTTCTGTTGCTCCGCCAGTTTTGCGGTTTCCGCTGCGACCTGCGCCGCCCGTTCTCCGCCAGCGCCAGCGCGCTGCACGTCGTACCAGTGACTCAACGACTGTGTGAGCTTGTCCTGCTCTTCTCGTGCCGCCTTCGCGTCACGCGTCCACACCTGCCAGCCATACGCGATAGCGGCCGCTCCAGCGAGAACACCGGCAATGATCGGCGCTCCGATCGCCATGGTTCCAAGCACGCTGGCGAGCTGCGTGACACCTGGGACGGCTGATGTCGCCGAGGCAGCCATGCTCACAGCTGCTGCCCTCAGCGAATTCATTGACGCGCCAGCAACCGCCCCCGTTTCCGCCACTTCGCGAAGTGGCGCAGGAATCGACTTGAGCGAATTCGCAAGCTCGATGTAGGTCTTGGAATTCGTTTGATTGAGCCCGACCGCACCGAGACGATCAAGCTGCGCGATCAGCGCCGAGTTGTACGCCTGCGCTGCTTCAATCGCGGCGGCGCGCGCTTCTGCTGGCGTGAGAAATCCTCGCGCGATCGCTTCGCGGATTCGCGACGATTCGGCGATAAAGATGTTCTCAATTTCCTTTGCCGCAGATGTTGCCGCCTGCCGTGTTTGTTGCTGCGCGATCGCGAGTGCTTCCGCCTGACGCCGAGTCGCCTCTTGCGCCTCTCGCATCGTCCGCGCGACTTCTTGCTGGGAGCGCGAGAGGCCGCCCGACGCCTCACGAAGCCGCTGCGCATTTTGCTCCGCGCGCCCAGCGCTCTCGGTGAATTGATCGAGTTCCGCCTTCGTCTCGGTGATTCCCTCACCGACGACGCGAGTGCCGAGTGTGACAAACTCTTGGTCAGACACGAGTGTCACCGGCGCCGATTGGCGAGCCGCTCGGCGCGCGATGTGTGCTCCTGTCGCTGCCTCGCCCCATCGTTCCGCTCGGTCTCATCGGAGGACGCGGCCGAGAGTAACACGGAATCGAGCAGCAGCAGCGCGTCGATCTCGTGCGGCTGAAGCTGAATGTCCTTCAGGCGCGCCCAGCTCTCGACGACCGGATAACTGAGCGGCGCCAGGCCGCCCATTCCGACGCCACTGCGACCGTGAAGCTCGTGCAACCACTGATGCAGGTACGCGAGTTCCTCTGGGATCGCCGGACCGATGAGCTTCTCGGCGGCGCTCCTGTTTCCGAGCGCCGCCTGTGCTTCCCACGCGTCGCGATATGACCGCCCGAGTGCGTCGCCGGGATGTTTCCGCGAGAGCCTGCCCTCGTGCGTGACGCACTCGACTAGCTGGCCGAGGGCTGACGAAAAAACGCCGCGTGATCGAACACCGCATTCTCGATCTGCTCCCGAATCCACGGCGCACGCGCGAGTAGGTCGACCGCGTTTTTTTTGCTGAACGGGATCGGCTGGCCGTCGTCGTCTGCCACGCCATCCCACGAGATGATGCAGGCCGCGAGCAGTTCTCTCGCTTGCTCGTCGAGTTGATCGCCGTCGAGCGGTGCGCGGCGCTTCACCGCCTTGTCACGATTCGCTTCCTGTGCTCGGCGGTAGCGGCTCGAGTATGAGCCCGCGACGAGCGCAGTGATGGGCGTTTTCTCGTCGGCTTGGTACATCTTCGCGTTCGCCGCGTCGCGGAGATGAATGGTCGTTCCCGCGTCTTCGCGCGCCGCTACGTCATCGGTGCTCTTCTGTCCTAAACTCATGGAGGAGTCCTCTCCAAGTGCGTGAGGGTTCCGCGCTCCGCCGCGGGCCCCCGAGTCCGAAGGTGATGAGCCTTGAACTGGCACGACGAAGACGCGGAACCCTGGTGCATTCGCTTCGCTCTGTCCGACGACGCGGGGCCATGCGCGCCGGTCCTGCAGGTCATGCTATTCGTTCTGCGGGGGAGTTCCCCATTCGATCGTATCGCCAGTGTCGGGCTGGCCGTGCACGATGACCGTGCGACCATTCCTGGTTGCTTCGATGAGTGACATCTCGAAGGGCGAGAGCTGCGGTCGTCGCTCTTCCGGCTGCGTCGCCATCCAGTCTCTCGACTCCCACTCGTTCTTCATCGTCGCCGCGCCGTCTTCTTCTTCGACGTTCTCTTCGCCGGACTCGCGTGCTTGCTGCCACGCTCGCGCAACTCCGCCCGCGTCGGCGCATTGATCTTTCCATCGGCGATCAGCTTGTCGTACGAATCGCCGTACATGCCGAGGGCTGCGGCGACTTCCTCTTCCGTCTCGTAGGTCGGAATCGGGAGCTCGTCCGCGTCTGGATCCGGCGCTTCGTTCGCCGGCACCTGCTTCGCCGCCTGATCGATCACGTCGCTCGCCGTCACGTTCTCGGCTTTCGGTTTTCTGGCCATATGAGTTCTCGAAAGAGGGTCAGTGATCGGTTAGGCGTGTGTTCGTGAGAACACGAACGTGGAGGCCGCATAGCCACCGCCGCGCGTGTCCTTGCCGCCGTAGAGGGTCGTCGTTTCGATCACATCGCCATCCGTGATCGGCGCGTTCGACTGCGCGTACGAGCAGTTGCCGGCGTAGATCGAGACGATATCGCCGGCTCCGCCGTTCTCTTGGAACACGAGCATCAGCGAGACGAGATCCTCGTCGATCGACGCTTGGAACTGATCGAAGTCCTCCATCAACCCCGCGATCTGCCCTGAGAACGCGAACTGCGAGAGCCCGATGCCCGCCGCGAGCCGCGACGTCGCGAGCGGTGTCAGATTCGCCTGCGCTGCGAGACCGAGCGTGACGCTCGTCAGGTCGACCGCGAGCACACCGTTTCGGAACAAGCCGCCGTCGAGCAAGACGAGCGCTTCGCCTTCGTAGGCGGTCGGCGATGTGAAGTTCGGTGAATTGGCGGTCGACAGCGGCTCGAGGTCGCGGCCCGTCAACCCGAACCCGACGGTCGCGACCGCATTCGCGCCGGCCGTCAGCTGCAGGTTCGTGAACCGCATGTCGGTGCCGAGCCGCGATTGATCGAGCGAGGAGATGTACTCTTCGACCGTGAACCACTCTTTGAGTCGCGTCGTCGGCGTGTAGCTCGTCGTGCCAGTGACGAGCGACCAGGCAGAATCCGTCGCGTTGTCGATGATGTACCCAGGTGCCAGCGCGAGCGTGGTCGCCGTCACAGCGAGCACCGGCACCCAGACGCCGTTATTCCCACTCACGGAGAGGTTCGTGAACTTGACGAGCATTCCGGCGCGAAGGCCGAGCGTGATCAAGCTGCCGCTCGTCGTCGTGGCGACGGTACCTGTGCCGGTGATCGTGATGTCACCGACGTCGGTGTTCGCGACGGTGATCGGCGCGGTCTCGGTGCAGCCCAAGACGCCATTGAACACGAGCGGCAGATTCGCCGGCTCGAGCTCCGTCTCGTAGGCGGCAGTCGCGGTGATCGAACCTTGCCGTGCTTTCGCCTTCATGCCGGACCGATCGATGATCTGACGCTCGATCGTCGCCGCGGCGCGCTGCAGTCCGGCCGCAGGTCGCGTGCGGAACTGCGTCGCGCCAGCCCCAGAGGCGGCCGAGCCGAAACCCGACTGCTTCTTGATGATGACGCTGATGTCCGAGCCCTGGACGCCGCCGGTGACGCTCATAGTGGTTCACTCCGAAAGAGAGTTTCGAGAAGTCGAATGTCAGAAGTCATGCGGCGACCTGATTGCGCGTGTGGCCGCGCAATTGGATCGTCACTTGGCAGCGCGCCCATCCGCCATCGACGGGCAGGATCTGTCCGCGCTTCGGCGAGCGATCGCCGGGGATGAACACTGTCGAGCTGTCGCGGAGCGTGAGCACCGTCCCGCCGGTAAACCGCGCTTTGAGCGCATCGACGTAGGCGAGAATCGCCTCGTCGCCGGTCCCTGCGATGCCGTAGATCGTCCAGAACGACAGCCAGTTCTCGGCGAGCCGCCCGCGCGACGTCGGCAGCGTTTTCACGTCAGCGCCATCGGTTGCGCTCTGCATGACTTCGTTCGTGACGTACGGCCTGAGCACCGTCGGATGCGCGCCTCGATTGTCGTAGACGCGAATCGCGGGAAGTCCAACGCTGAGCGTTCGAGCAGCGCCAGACGCTTGGACCGTCCGCCCGCCGCTGATCGTGAGCGCGAGTGCCGACACTGCCGTGATGACGCCAGGTGTGGTTTGTGTGAAACCGGTTGGCGCGAGCTCTTGACCGACGAGAAACCCATCGTCAACGAACGAGCCAGTCGAGCGCGAATAGCCCGTCGATGTCGCCGCGAGGGTCGCGCTGCCCGTGGTCGCGACGACCATCTGCTCGGCGCGCGTGCGCTGTGCAGCGGCGAGGAGGCGCTCGTTAATCATCGCCCTGCCTCACGCGCAACGACGGTCGCGACGATCGCAGGGAATCCCGCCTCAGTGAGCGCCAAGCTGTGAAACCCGCCAACGCTCGATCGCAGCTGTGCCCCGCGCGCGTTCGTTTCGATTGCCTCAGCATACGGCACGTCGCTCGTGAGCTGAAACTCGTGGTCGCTCACGAACTCGCCGATCCACGACGCTTTGAGTCGCCCCGTGTCCACCGGCTGACCAGGCGCGTTCGTGATCTCGCTGCCGTCGACCACGGAGCGCTGCACTTCAGCGCACACGCCCGCGAAGACGCGCTTGCTCGTCGTCTCGACGCGAGCGGAGAACCCCGCGATGCCGTCACGAAAGCCGCCCATCAGGCGTCTCCGATGACGGTGTACATGATCGCCTCGCCATCCGGAGCTGTCCGCGGCGCGCGTTTGATCGTCGATTCCTCGCCGCCCCATTTGAATGCCATGCCAGCGACAGGAACGACCGCGAGATTCTTCGCCGCGACGAGGATCGCGATTTCACTCTGCTGGATGAGGCCATCCGCGAGCGCCGACTCGGTGATCTCGACGCCAACGCCAGTGACGTCGCTGGCGATCGATCCGCCGCGGTACGCGTCGGCGAGGAAGACAATCGGCCCGCCCGCCTCAGCGATCATCTCGAGCGCGTCCTGCTGCTCTTGCGCGTATTTCGTCGTCATGACGCGCGCCTTGAGCAGCTGGTGCCCCACGACGATGACTCAGCGGCTGTATCACGGATGAGCGGAGCGAGCAAGTTCTGCACGATCGGTGCAAACCGCGCGACGCTCGTCAGATCAACGGTCGTTGCGGTCGGCGCAAAAAACTCTTTGGTGAGGGGGCCGATCGTCTGCCGCTTGAGATTCGACGTCGCGAGCGTCGGATTGACTGGATTGACCGTCGCGCTCTCGCCGAGCTTTCCCGCCAGCGCGTCGGCGAAGGTCTGCTGAATCACCGCCGCGACGAGCCGCGTCGGCCACGCGTCGTCAGAGTAATCCGTGCCGGTTCGCGGCCATTCGAGCGCCTGATCGTCTGACGCGCGCTCGCCGATCCAGTCGAGCGTATCGATGTCCGCCGATCGCGCGGTCAGGCCAGCGATCTTCTCGTCGGGATCGAGATCCTCCCACGCGGCTTTGACGGCGGCCGGTTGCGTTTCCGCAACGAGATCGGCGTCATCAACGCTCGCGTAGGTCGTCGCCTCGGTGTCGGCGGTGGTCTCGATGGCCAACAGTCCACCGCCTTAGAGCGCCGCCGGAACGGTGGCGACGGTCGCGTTCGTGAAGGTCACCGCGGTGATATCGCTCGCCGCGGTCAGATCATCCGTGTTGGCGGTCCAATCGCCGGTGTTGTTCTGGATGATCATGTAGCCGACTTCGGTGTTGCCGGCGTCGACTGTGGGCTTCGCGGCCAGCGCGAGCGCGGACGTGTTATACGCCATCGCTGTCGTCTGCGTCGCTGCGCCGGCCTTCGTCGAGAACACGCCCGCGTCGCTGATCTGGACGAGAATGATCCCGTATTTCGACGCCGTGATGACGTGCGCGGCGCTGAAGACGATCGCCGTGGTCGCGGCTTTCGAGAACTGAATGCCCGCGCGACGCCAGATCAACGTCGTGGTCGTCTTGAACTTCTCGGCGGTCGCATCGACTGCGAGCGTGCCGTGCTGCAGGACGACGCTGTCCAGGTACGTCCGCCAGTCGTTGATCTTCGTGACGATGTCCTTGACGGTCCGCCAAGCGCCTTTCCGGATGGCCATGATTCAGAGTCCTCTCAAGAATCCCGCGCGACGTTCATGGGGACGTCGCGGCGCCGAAGCGCCGCGCACGCCAGGATGGATTGCGTTACCGCTTGCGCCGGCTCGATTTCTTCGCCGTCTTGGCCTTCGGCTCTTCGGCCGCTTCGTTGTCTGCTGCTGCTTCTGCGGCTTGCTCGGCCTGTATGTCTGTGTCGGGCTGTGGCTCGAGCATGTTCGTTTCGCCGCGTGTTTCCGCGAGTCGCGCGCGACGCTCGGCGATCGTCTCTCGTTTCCCTGGTGTCAACATGGGCTTCGTCTCCTGAGAGTCTCGTGAGCGCGCCTTAGCGCGAGATGCCAGTGTCTTCGACGTACGTGCGCACGTCTTCCGGGATCGACAGCGCGTTTTCCTGCGCGGCGATCTTGAGCGTGTTGCCGCCGTTCTCCTCGGAGAGGAACACCGCGATGCCGTTCGCCAACTTGCGGTTGCCGCCGCTCAGGAAGTCATACGCTTTCACCACCGGCGCGACGTGCGTGTTGCCGACGCGTCCGTCGAGCGGCTGATAGCCGATCAAGCCATCCAGCACGTAGTACTTGGCCGTGGTGCTCGAGCCGCCGTCGTCGAACTCGTCGTACGTGCGCTCGTCGATGATGAGGGTGACGTTCGGAAAGCCCTCGTCGCGAACGCGCTGCTGCAGGCTCGCGAACGTCGGCGCGAGACCGAGCGCGCCGTCGGGCGCGTCTGCGATGATGGCGTTCCAGACGGTGCGATGCGTGCGAACACCGCCAACCGCGCCGCCGAATCGCGTCGTTGCCGCCTGGAGTCCGGCAAGAAGATTGACGTACGCGTCTTCACCGGGATCATCCCAGTCTGTGCCAGCGACCGGATAGCTCGCTGTGCCATACCCGAGATCGACGGACACGCTGGCGCTGGTCTTCGTGTCCTTCACCGTGATGACGCCGGTCATCCACGCTTCGAACGCGTCGCGCTCGATCTGCCGCTCGCACGCATCGGCGAGCACGTTCGGCCAGCGCTGAACGTCATTGATGAGCCCTTCGCGAGCGAGCGCTTGGACGCCAGCCTCGTTCAGGAGCTGCATCGTGTACTCGTCGAGCTTGTGCGTGAACTCGATCGGCACCATCGAGAACTCTTGCTTCGGGCCGAGGTTTTCCGGCACCTCGCGGCCCTGCGCGTTCCACTCGCGACGGCCACCGACGGGGCGGAAGTCGACCAAGCGAATCGACGAGAGCCGTACTGACGCAGTCGGCACCCGCGGGAAGAGGGCTGGGTAGCGCAGATCGAGCGGGTTGTCGGCGATGCGCGCCGCCTGGAAGACCGTCAGGTTCGCCGGCGAGAGCTCTTCGACTTGGGTGATCCAGCTGTAGGATGGCATGGGTCAGAGCGCTCCGATTAGAGGACGCGAATGGCCGGAATGAGCGCGAGCGCGGCGAGCTCGTTCGCGCTCAGCGAGCGGCCGAGATTGTCCTCGATCGCGTTTTTGTTGAGGTTCCCGCTCGTGATGACGTTCGCGAAGATGTCATCCGTTCCGATCTTGATCGGCTCAGGACCGATCACACCGATGAGCGCATCGGTCCCGCCAGACACCGGCGCACCGTCGGTCCGAATTGGGAGTCCTGGCGGCAGGACGCCGTCGGCGTCGTCGTTCGACGTGAGCGTCGATACGTCAAGCTTTGCTTGGTGAATCCCGCAGTGGCTGTCTCGGCGAATGTCGATGTAGGATCGACCTTTCGCGGCAGTGGCTGAGGAGGAGATCGGCATACGGAGAGCGCTCCGAAGTCGGGTTTCAGAAATCGCTAAGTGGCGCGAAATCCACACATCGCGAGAGCACCAAACGCAAAAGGCCGAGGCGCTCGACGAATGGAGGGGACGCGCAACGCGCGATTCCGGTCTCTCCACTTGCCAAGCGCCTCGGCCTCACGCCTCGGCCGGTCCTGAGCGAGACTCACTCCCGCTCTGACCGTTGCTCTATGTCCTGCTGAGGCTCACCCTCAGCCAAGCGATTTGTCGAGATTCACTCTCGACCGTGCTGATTCGACACCGAACGTCGGCGAGTCTAATAGGCCGTTTCGGCAGTTGTCAAGTCCACACTGCCAAAACGCCGATCACCGAAGCGCGAGATCGTTGGCCTGGGACGCCTTTTTCTGCGCTGCGGCGGCGGCGTGTCCTGCTGCGGCAGCGTCGTATCCTTTGCCGCCTGACCCGCTGCCAGACCCCTCTGCTCCAGAGCCGGACGAGCTGACGCCCTCGTAAAAAAACGGCGCCTCCTCTCTGTACGTCTTCTCGAAGAATTCTTCGACGGTCAGCTTCGTCGCTTTCCCTTCGGAATCCTTGACCACGATATTGCCGTCCTTGTCAAGCTCGAAGCGCCCTTCGAGATCCTTCATCGCTTTGGCGACGCGCGTCTTCATCAGTCCCTTGTCGAGCCCGATCTGCCGAACGCGATCATCGAGTTTGAGCGTCCGGTTCTCTTTTTCGAGCGCAGCGATTCGATCCTCGAGCGGCCTCCTCGCCTCTTTGTCTTCATTCCGAAGGCGCTCGAGCTCCGCGGCTGTCACGCCTTTGTCCCCGGCTGTCTGCTGACGCTTCAGATCATCGAGTTCTTTTTTGATGTCCTTGAGCGTTTTCTCCGCGTCGGACGCTCGCGTGCGCTCGGTTTCTAGTGCCGACTTCAGATTGTCGATCTCCGGCTGCTCCTCGATCACGAAGCCGTCCTTCAACTCAATCGCCTTCGAGCGCTGTGCTTCTGGAATCTCTTCGCGCGTCTTAAACGTCTTCAACGGCATTGGCTTAGCTCCTTGAGTGTGAGAAAACGCTAATCGTCATGCTGCAACGCCATAGATGTCCAAACAGTGACAGTTCCACGGATCGCCTTCGCCCGCGTAGCTGTCGCCGTTCGAGTAATTCCGCTCGATCGGCACCGTCTCGCCTTGCATAGCGGCGTGATGCGGCCGCGGATTCGGCTGCGCGTCGAGGTGCCACCAGCTCTTGGTGACGTTGTCCGCAATGCCGCGATCGATCGCCGAGAGCCAGCTCTGGCGGTTCGCGATCTTGTATGCGTCATGGGTCGCGGCGCGTGTCACGACTTCGGCGTTATTCGCGATCACACTGCGGCGATACGCGTCGGTCATCTTGTCGACTTGCGCAGCGCTCAATCCCTTGCCGTCAGCGCCAAGCGCTTTCTCGAGCGTGGCGTCGAACCGACGATCGCGCAGGATACGTGAGAGCGCAGCCCGATCGCCGGATTCCAGCATCGCACGGAAATTCGCGACGGCTCGTGCGTCTTTCGGCGCGAGTCCGATAACGCTGCGTAGTTCTCGCGCGATCGCCGCCGGCGCCTGCTTCGCTTCGAGCCCGCGTGCGATCGTCTCGCGCACCGTCGTTCGAACGTCCTCAGAGAACTGTTGCACGACGCGTGTTTCGAGCGACCGCACCGCCGCCGCGACGCGCGGATTGAGTTGATCGAAAGCGACGGCAACAGTCCCGTTGATTTTCCCGCCTTTCGGGAGATAGGGCACGTTCCACCGAAATGACTTTGCGATCGCGTCGCGGAGCGCGAAGCGCAACGGCTGCGTGGCTGTCTGCATGACGCGATCGGCGAGAAGCACCGTCACAATGTGCTCGACTGCGCCGGACGTGATGAATCGAGCCAATTCGGCTTCGTTCAGCACGGCGGCGACTCGACGAATCGCAGCGAGCAGCGCCGCGATGATCTCCGGCTGCAGTCGAGCGATCCGTTGCCGCGCGAGCGAGACTGCTTGCTGTTGCTCGGAGGTCATTCCGTGAAACCCTGCTCGGCCTGCATCGCACGATCCAGCGCCCGCGTACGATCGCGCGTCTCGGGCGTCGAAAGGCCAACGTCACCGATGCGGCTGACCGGGATGAGAATCTCTGCACCGGCGAGCGTAGTCAGCGAAAGCAGCTTGTCGATTCGCCGCTCGATGAAGTTGTGAAACGCCGCATCGATCTCGTCCCAATAGCGTTCGGGAATCCAATATGTCTCGCTGCTCACGAGCGACACTGCGACGAATGTCCCGATCTCCACGTTGCTCGTCGTGCTCATTGCTGATTCTTCGGCAACACGGTTCCCGGCGGCACGCGCGCGATGCGCGATTGCTGTTGCCGCACCATCTGTCCCGGCGAGAGCAGTTGCTTCGCCATCTCAAGCATGCCGAGTGCAAGCAGCTTGTTCTGCGGCGCGCCCTGAATGCCGAATTGATCGGTCGCCGGATTGTAGACGATGAGCATCTGAATCGGCGGCGCGGCGATGCCGTTCTCGTCGCGCATGGACTTCGGATCGATGGTCATGCGGCGTTGTCCTGTGGGTTCGAATTGGTGTTCGCGTCGCTCGCTCCCTTCGCGGCGAACGCGAGAATGTCGCGCGTCTGTGCTGCCTTATCGGCGGCGGCCTTGTTCGCGAGGGCAATCAGATTGAGTGTGTCGCCGGGATCGAAGTCTTCCGGCAGCTGCCCGGTCTGCAGGTAATGTCGGATGTCCGCGAGCTCGACGATCGGCTTGTCGCTCTGGTAGTCTTTCCAGCACAGTGGGATCCGAAGCTTGGAATTCACGTGACTTGAAGTCGCGGC
>JADMIO010957427.1_pt1 | contig 57032 bp, 50 predicted proteins | sample 8958161 | NCBI WGS metagenome assembly JADMIO01 (sample SAMN16585339, study PRJNA669376) | soil metagenome | isolation source: Crop rotation soil | place: USA: Cullars Rotation, Alabama | collected 2011 | reverse complement strand
GTGTGTTTTCGTCCTGGTCTGTGACCATGACGATCTGATCCACTTGTTCGTTGGCGCGTTCCATCGCGTCGACACCGACGCCGCATGAGGTTGAACCGCTGGACATAATGCCTTTGAAGGCTTTTTCCCAGTCGGAGAGGTTGTTGCCTTGAGATGTGATCTTGTAGGCAATCGTGTCGAATGCATAGACATAGAGCGCTTTGTCGCAAACCGGCGCAATCATGCTGGCAATCTGTTTGCCGAGTTCGATTGCTTGCGTCATTGATGAGCTCTTGTCGACAAGCAAACCAACATTGCGAGAGATTTTGCCTTTCGCTTTGATCTGCACGTCACCGACATCGGTTACTTTCTTGGCCATCTCAGCGTCGAGACCGGCAGCTTTAACCGCTTCGCGCGTTTTCAGAGCAGACACGCGACCGTCGGTTTTCGCTTTTTCAAGCTTCGCTTCGATCATTTTTCTGAGATCGTCGTTGTCCATCGCGCCTCTGTTTTTTGAGGCTGCTCAGGTTGTTGATCACTTCTTGCGGCGTCATCGAGTTGATCAACGCCACCAGAACTGATGGCGTCACCGTTTTGATCGTTGACACCGCAACTCTGTAAGGCAATTTGTTTTCAACGATCAGTTGAGCCTGTTCGGCAGGATCTTCGGTTTTAGCCAGCTGTTTGAGAACAAACAGGCGACTGCCTTCCGGAGGATCGTTGTCGAAGAGGACTTGCTGCGCGTATGGACCGGGCTTGATTCTCAACGAAGCGTAGAGAGTCTTGAGCGGTTTTCTCGCGTGCAATACAACTGAATCGAAAACATCGTGATTACCTTCTCGTTCGCGCAAGTACTGCTCGACGGCAGTCTTGTAAGAACGAGGCACAGAGCCGGCGATACCAGGCACGAATGTTGTTCCGTTGTTGTAACCTTTGATGATTCTGGTTACACGTTCAACCTGATATGGTGGCAGTTCAGCAAGCAATGCCTGACCGACTTCTCTGAATTCTTCAGAGAACTTCGATGTGGCCAGGAAGCCGATGAACAGCTGCTTCAAGTCGTGCACGGAACCATTTTCGAAGTACCACGCCGCCAGTCTCACAAAGAAAAGCGGATCGCGATCGTGCACGTTGGTGAACAGCGGAACGTATGGCGTGATTTCTCTGTGAGGCGTGCTGATCAACGAACTGAGAATCATCAAGCGGTAGTCCTGTTCAGCCATGCCGTCATTGGCGCGGGCGATCAGGCGTTCGAAGTTCGCCACCGGTGATGGTGCCTGCACGTTTGTTGCAGTTCTACCTTGATTTATTCGTCTGCGTTTTGGAGACATTACTCCTCCTCGCCGGGTCTGTGAAAAACACAAACCCGAGCACTGTATTTAACAGCCTGCCCGGGTAATCCATAAAGCAATAGCGCGCATTTCTGCGCAGCAAGATATTGCTGTACGAGTCGTGAGAGCACATTTACTGCATTGAGTTTGTAAGCTCTTACTGTTTGGGTACAGGTTCATTCACTCTAGCATCTGAGTATGCAGTGCGCATTAAAAACAAGGGCTTTCGGCGCGATCTCATTTTTCGATTTTCTCTGACTGAACTGCATGAAATTGGAAGAACGTTCCCAGAATGATGGAGAAGGAACAACCGATGGTTCAGTTAAAACGCAGTTCGTAGTTCGAACCTTAAATGGCTGCGTGAATCTTGCCATGTCAAGTCGATGTGTCATACTGGAATTACGTTCATCTATTTATGTTCTTGCGCGAGAAGAAAATTTGCCAGCCAGACTAGTTATCCTCGAAAAGGAGAGACTGGCTCGACCGAAGTACCCGACCTGTCCGGAACTTCAGGTCGGCGGTCCGGGCTCCTGCTTGCCGCCGCCTTATCTGGTGGCGACCGGGCAGGCTGGTCATGCCGTGGTCGGCATAGATATTGGTACTCGCTTCTCCCGGATCGCCACGTACGAGAACTGCCAGATTACGCACCTGACGGCAGCGCCGATTCCGTCCATTGCCTGCCGCGGTGCCGAGGGCAATCTTATTATCGGAATGCCGCCGGCTGCCCAGGCGACGGCGGTGATTCAGAACTTTCGTCATTTGATTGGTTCCGACTGGTACGTTGAGGCCGGCGGAACATTTTTCAGCGCCGAGATGTTTACCGAGCAACTTGTTGCGCGTTTGTCGTTGCTCGCTTCCAATCAACTGGGACGACCGGTATCAAAAGCGGTGCTGACCGTTCCCGTCACCTTCAATAGTGCGCAGCGGAGAATACTCCGGAAAGCCGCTGAATCAGCCGGACTTGACGTTCTCCAATTGATTAACGAGCCGACGGCGGCCGCCTTCGCCCATTGTTTTGAAAATCCTGACTTCAATGGAACGATGCTTGTCTATTATCTCGGTGCCGGTTCCTTCTCCGCGTCGATTATGGAAATGAGAAACGGCATTCTGGAGGTCAAGGCGTCATCAGGCAATGACGAGATTGGTGGCAACGCCTACGTCGGCAAACTGATGAACTGGATGACGGAACGCTTTGAAGAAGAATCCGATTTTCAATTGGAACGCAATATGGTCAATATGGGCAAACTGCAGGATGCTGCTGAACAAGCCATTGATGACATGCACATGGCTGGTCAGGCGAACATCAAAGTGACGCAGTTGCAGATGATCAAACAAGGAGTGAAGAGTCTCAACTTCAGCGGCAAGGGTTATCTGCAAGAGACGATAACCAGTAAGGAATATTTGAAACTGATCTATCCTTTAATAGAGAGTTCCCTCGCTCTGGTCGATCAAGTGACAGAGGACTCCCGCTGCATCACGAAAGAAGTAAATCAGATTCTCATCGTCGGAGATTGGCGTCCGCTGGTCCCGATGTTCCAGAAGTTTTACGAACGTTTTCCTGCTGCCACCATCTGGCAGGGACACCCCGGTGTTCATCCAGTCAACGGCGCCGCTCTGCAGGCGGCTCTTCTCAGTCACAATGTGCGCGACTATGTGGTCTGGGATGTGGTGACGGAACCGATATGGTCGTTCCAAAACGGCAAATTGAAACAAGTGGTGGCAAGTGGAACACCACTGCCGGTGACTGCATACCACAAGAGTGAGTCACCGGATGCGACGGTGAATGTGAACGTGGTACAGGGTAAACCGGACTCGGCGCGACTGGCACCACTTGCCGAAGTGACGATCAACAATTGCCCGCCGACGACTGAAGGTGAAACCAAAGTCGAGATTCAATTTATTGTGAACGCAGATGGAATTGTCGATTATCGAGCCAAGCACATTGGACTTGATTCGCTCTTGCCCATCACAGTTTTGGAATCGGAGCCGTTCAACGCCGACAATGCCTTCAGCGACACCATTACGACAAAGCGTTTCGATGATAGACGTTTGGAACGTCTTGCAAGGATTATGAACCTGATACCGCTGACGGTGCTGAATGTTTTACGTTCACAGGGCTACTCCATCGAACACATCAAGGACGGCCGCGCCATCGAATCCATGCTCCGCCGTCTGAAGAAACGCAAGAAGCGCGACGCGTCCTAGGCTGTTTCACTGGGACCGCCGGCGGCTCGCCGGCATATAGCGACGCGAGAGCGGTGCATCACTCCAGCGTGACGCTTTGTGGTGTTTCCACTAAGAACTGGGCCAGATGGAGGTAGACGCGGTGCAGTTACTTTGGTGAGCGCGATTTTTTCTTTCCACCCCAGAGTGGAAGTGCTCTCGTTAAGTAGAACGATGCGGAGGAGATGTTACACGTTATGAGTGCCTTTGCTCCCGCGGCTGTGTATGCTATCCCCAGGTTCTCTTTGACGAGATTATTAGCAGGATCCATTCCCCGTGCTTGCTCCAACTTATCGATTGCAAGAAAGTAGTCGGCCTTTGCGAGGGCGGCCACAGCTTCGTTATTTAGTTTCATTACCGCCAGACCTGGATCGGACGAGAATTCGGCAGCCTTGCCAGGGTCAAACCTGTGCTTTGCTACTTCAGACTGATCGAGACTATACAATGCAAGGATCGTGTTTATGTCGCGTCTCGAAAGTGAGGTGCGTACATTCTCCGGGTCAAGATTGGCGCACATGATGTCGTCAGACTGTTCGCTATGTCCAATCAGTCCCAATGCATGTCCCACTTCGTGAAGTGAAACACTGCGTATGATGTTATCTGGTATCACTGAGAAATTCGGAATTGGAGGAACTGTGAGTATTTTTAACTCAACATCACTCAGTCCATCAGGTTTTATCTGGAGAAACGTTCCGCCCCACATATGAGCCGATGCGTACATCAGATCTTTCCTGTCGTCGGTCCATGAACAGATGACTTGCGCACGGTCCGGGTCAGAGACGAATTGAAGAATTATTTTTGATGAGGAAGCTTCGGACCAATCCATCCATGCTTTCTCCAAAATTTCCGCGAACTCCTTTCTAAAGCCAAAGGCGTTCGAAGTTCGTTTGATGTGAACCTTGATTGGCATAGCTGCTTTATTCCAGCGAGCATAGCCTAGCTTCATGTTGGTGGAGAGATAGTCTTCCATAATTCTCAGGTGACAGTCCACAAGAGAATTATACGTTAGGCGACGTTCTTTGGGAGCGCCGATTAATGGACAGAGTATGTGCCGGCGAGCCGCCGGCGGTCCCAGTGTTAGGATTCGAAATTAATGCTGAGGTCGGCCAGGGTGATGGAGTAGTTTTCTTTGGTGCCGTTCAACGCGAATTTGATCAGGACTTCGCCGGCGACGGCGGTGACGAGGAGGATCAGGTTTCTCGCCAATGGGTAATCGCAGATGTCGTCGCCGGCGCTGGATGGGACGATGTAGCGTTCGTTCCAGCGTACTTCGCCGTAGTCGCCGTTGACTCCGATGTGGAGGCAGGGCAATGATTTTTCTTTGCAGACATCGGTAACGATTTTGCGCGCGACGGAATTGTCGAAACTATCGATCACGAGGTCGCAATCCTTTAATAGCTTCGAGGCGTTTTTCTCGTCGAGTTCTTTGGCGATGGAATCGATTTCTTCGCCGACATCGCGGTAGATCAAATTCCGCAAGATATCAGCTTTCATGCCGCCGACATCTTCTACGGAATAAACTTGCGTTCCAACATTGTGTTCTTCAACGCGATCGCGATCGATGACTGTGACTTGAGAGAAGCCCATGCGACACGCGTTGACGATCAGGTTGGAACCGAGGGCGCCAGCGCCGCACACGAGGACACGGAGCTTGGCAAGTTTTGCCATTTGCTCGGGACCGCGGTAGATCACTTCGTGGTGTAGTTTGCTGGACATTGCAGTTCCTCGGATTTCGAATTATGTGCCGGCGAGCCGCCGGCGCTCCCAGTGTATATGCCGGCGAGCCGCCGGCGGTCCCAGTGATTATTCAATTACGACTAGCCAATTTCCTTTGAATTTAGTCACTTGTTGAACGACTGTTTTCGTTCCAGATTTGTAATCGTAGACCCAACCGCGCATGCCGTCGCCGTCGTCGATTAAGCAGAGGAGCGGTTTTCCAAAGCAGGTCGACCATGCCATCATAGTTTTGTCGTCGCGTCCGCTCGGTTCGCAAAATCCGGATGGATGAGTGTGGAAGAAACCGACGACATCTCCTTTAGTTTCTTCCCGCGTCATAACCTTTTGCCAGTCAAAGTCGACACTGGCTGGCTGACCGGTTCTTCGCCACATCATTTTGGCATGCCAGGCACCATCCCTGGTTTCACCAAGGAGAACGTAGGCGATTTCGCATGTGATTTTGTTTTTTGATTTAGTCAACATGTCAGTCATACTCATCCCAATCGTGGCGATTAGTGCGCTCGGCGAACTCGCGCATCACTCCTACCAGGCTGGATAGATCGAAGTTTTGATCGAGACCGGACAAACATATTCCGGCACTAACTACACTGAGGTCGTTCAATCGAACGCGAGAAGTATGTGTGCGTCCGTCGACTGAGTAGCGGATAGTAGCAGTTCCATCACCGGTGTCCCAATAAGTGTCCATCTGGGCTCCGGAGTGACGAAGTGCTTGCTGCATCCGTTCCAGATCTGTGCGCGGTCGCCTTGCACCTGTGCGTTCATCCGAAACTGCTTGCGGGTGGCGATCGAACCAGATGATTTTGTACGCCAGCATCTCCGCCGGAACGGCGCCGCTAACCCGCACTTCATCAGGTTGCATCTCATCGTTGAGCGCCTTGCGAAGCTGTCGCGCGACAGCAGGATCCCGACGTCGATTGACGCCGTGATACCAGAATGACGCGCCGTCGAAACGAGCGTTGATCTGTTCGAATGACGAGCACCGTTCCGCCAGTTGGAGCGGAACCGGCTCCCTGAACTGGAAGCGCGTGTCTGATGGATTGGCCTGAAGACCCCACCAGTGGTGCTCGAATTCTTCGATCAAAACAATCGAAACACTGGGAAGCAACTTGAGATACTCATCGATCTGACTTCGTTTAGGCAGATCGATTACTTTCGCCTTACCCGGATCCGACATCTGGAACAAGCCGAAGCCGCCCCGGTCCTTCAAAGGTCCGGGATCGACTACTGCCATTTCGTAGACTACCTCTTTCAGTTTCACTTTGATCTTGCCGCCCGGAAGATAAGGCGCCAAAAAAGTTTCCGACGCAAGCGTCTTCTCTTGTTTGGCGAATTTCTTTATGAGTGACAGTGGATCGTTACCGGAAGAGGCATCATTGCCGCTCATCCGAATACCGCCTCCGGTCTCAAAGTCAAGTTGCCGTTTTCGTGTCGTTCTACAACGTAGCCGCGCAAGGTTGCAGGCTGCACTTCCAGGAAGCGCGCCACGGCGTTGCGTACTTGTTCGTCGGTGCTGGCAGAGCCAACATCCAACAGGTCAAGCGCGATGTCGCGGCTTCTACCTTCATAACGCAAGTGCAACACGGTTGTCGCCGCGTTTGGGTCTGCATTGAATAACTGTCTTGGGTCTTTTTCTGTCATGGCATGCACCTCTCATGCATTCGTGCAATGCACGAATCAACCTCGCTGGGAGGTTGGGTGGATTTATAAACGTGAAGCCATCATAGCATTAAATATTGCCTCGGGCAGTCCGCTGACTGAACCCAGAATGTTTTTGCGTTCTCCCACTGAAAGCCCTTAAGCACGAGGTCTTTCACAAAAAATGCCACAAAGCTCAGATCAGTAAAACCGGCATTGAGAGAACAGATTCAATTAGTCGTCAGATGACTAACATATCTGAATGCATGGTAAGAGAACTTTAGACGTTATCTTATAACGTAACTACTACCTGGGTTCTAAAGGAAACGATGGACGTTGGGCTCTTCGTAACCACTAACGGGGTTCTCGCTTCAATATTCGCCCTGCTTGCCGCTATAGCGCTTGGGGTGGAACTCGGTCAGCGTCCATTCGATCCGGCCCAGTTGAAAACAAACGCGAACCCGCCAACCGGTAAAGGCGGTGCCGCCCCACCGAAGGGCAAGAACGGCAGAGCGCAAAAGTCTCCGAACCCGGCTGATAAAGCAAAGCTTGGCGCGGATGAGAAAACGGTAGTGGCTTCTGTTGAATCCTCATCATTGAGCAGCATGGATGAATCGGTTCTGTCAGTGGTCGACATGCAGCGCCGCTTCGTCGATGGTTTTCTTGGCGCGAGAACGAAATATGACGTTGCTCTTGCCATTTTGAACGAGTATCAAGAAGCCGGTTTGACTGCCGACACTGAAGAAGGTGGAGCGACTATGGCTAAGCAAGCCTATCTCAGTGCCACGAGCAGCAACCTCAATAGTGCTGTTTTGATGGACACATTTGGCGGTCGGCTGCATGAGGAAGATCTGGAGCCGAAAGAACCAACGCCTAAGAAACAGAAGAAGACCAAACCTGATGCGCCTGGGAAGAAACCATGAAGCAACAGGCAGTCAAGGAACCAGCAGCAAGTACATGGGGAACAGTGCCGGTCGGCGCTTCGAAAATACCGGTGCGCTGGTTCGTTCTCTGGATCGGTATCGCAGGTTGGTTGACCGTGACACTGATCAACACTGGCGGTCCGACGGCAATCACAGCGTTCGCCTTTAACTTCTCAGTCATAGTTGGGTTGATATTACTGACTTCATTGACTCGCAGCGTGCCATTGAGAACGCTTGCTCTGATGTTCTTCTGTGGTGCCGTCATGATGGGGCTCACCGTCCTGGTGGAGCGCGCCTTGCCGCCGGAGCAGTTCAATCCGGCGCGCTCGTTCGGCGTGCCGGTTCTGGAAGAGCTGATCATTCTGGCACCACTGGTGGTGTATCTCATTCGCACCAGGCGCTTCACTTTTTGGACTTTCGGCATCACCGATTGCATGCTTATGGGAGCTTCACTTGGTGCCGGTTTCGCATGCGTTCACGACGCCTTCCGCCACATGAACGAGGGCTGGCATCACCAGATGCAGTGGCTACCGACAGCTGATGTGATTGCCTGGATCTATCTGGCTTCCGGGCATGCCGTCTGGTCCGCAATTGCCGGCGCGGGGATCGGCGCATTTTTGATGTTCATTCATAAACGGCAACTGGGGCTGATCTTTCTGATTCTCGGAATCGGCTTGGCAATATTCGATCACCTCGGTGCTTGCAACTTCAATAATGCCGTGCAACCTGTTTCATTGTTCTTCACTCATGCTACATTTAAAGGCTTCGCCACACCATACATTTTCATTGCCACCATCATCGGTGCCTTCCTGATGGACAGTTGGGTGAAGCTCCGTTGGTTCCCCAAAGCCGCTGAATTCAAGCTTCCCAAGCGCGGTGATACGACATCCGGGCTGACCGGATTGTGGGATTTCGTACTCGATCGCAGGAGGCTGGCCTATGCAAATTACAAACGAATGCATTTGAAAACGAACGCAAACGTCAACATGGTGGTAGCGGTGATCTCGCAAAGTCTGATCAACCAGCATTCGCCTGCGAAAATGTCGAAGATGTTCGAAACCATGACGCGCCAGAAAGGTGAGACCACGCGCTTCGCAGATGAAGATGACGATGCTCCCGATGTTCCATTGGTTGCGCAGGTTGACCTGCCCGAGCAGTATCAATTGATCTCGCGCATGAGTGTCGGCGGCATGGGAGCGATTTACAAAGGGCGACATCGAAAAACAAATGCTCTGGTGGCGATCAAAATTCTCCATCCACATGTCGCCGATCGCGACAATAACAAACAGCGTTTCGACCGTGAGGCGAAAGCCGCATCCGCACTGAAGCATCCCAATCTAGTCGTCGTTCACGATTACGGTGTGACCGAAAAACAGATACCATATCTGGTGATGGAACTGATTGATGGAACAACCTTGCAAAATGAATTCGGCAAACATGGCGGACTGACTCCGAACCGTTTCTTCTACATCTTCGATCAAGTTGCTTCCGCTCTGGTACACGCTCACAGCAGAGGCGTGATCCATCGCGACATCAAGCCAAGCAACATTCTTCTGATGAATTCGGCTGAGATGCAAGACTTCGTCAAGGTTGTCGACTTCGGTATTGCCAAAGTCGTCGATCCGCGCGGACTTGATGCGCTGGAATTGACGCAGACCGGAGATATCCTGGGCAGCCCGCTCTACATGAGCCCGGAGCAGTGTCTCGGAGAAGCGCTCGATGAAAGAACGGATATTTATTCGCTTGGTTGCGTGATGTATCAAGCGATCACCGGGAAACCGCCAATCGTTGGAGAGAACGTCGTCAAAACGATCTTCAAGCATATCAATGTCACTCCGGATCGTCTTGCCGTGGCTCGACCGGGAATAAACATCCCAGCCAGCGTCGAGCAAGTGATTTTCACCGCGTTGGAAAAGAAACCTTCCCAAAGATACAATTCGATGGAAGACTTACGCAATGCCTTAAATGGTGCGCGCCGGACAATGGCAATGTGAGTTTCGAGCGAATGCTTGCGGTCGTTAATCCCAGGCAGACGAGGGATTGTACGAACTGTCTACCTTCTCTTCTTCTCGCTTCTCCGGCGGTAGTTGCATCGGTGGTGGCGGTGCAGATTCTTGTGCACTGCCCTGCATTTGTTTAAGCACACCACCAATGGTGCCTTGAGCATTTTGATTTATGTTCGGACCGCCGAAGGTAATGTCCATTTCCGACTCTGGTGCTGCACCCTGTCCGAATGGCGGTTGGCCCATCTGCGGCGGCTGTCCGAACGGTGCGGGCTGATCGAACGGAGATGGAGGTTGCCCCATCTGCGGTGGCATGCCCATTTGTGGTGGCATACCCATTTGCGGAGGTTGACCGAATGGCGGTTGTCCCATTTGCGGTGGTTGCCCGAACGGTGCAGGAGGTGCCCCCATCTGTGGTGGCTGCCCCAATGGCGGTTGTCCCATCGGCGGCATGCCTTGGGGCATTCCCGGCGGCGGGCCAGGTATTCCTTGAGGAGGAGGCGGCGCCGGAGGTTGTTCGTATGTCGGTTGTATGCTCATCGGCTCAGGCGTCGTCTGGCTAGACAGGAGTGCTTGAATATTTCCTTGCACTGGCACCGCTTGCGGTACCATAGCACCCAGTCGCGACTTGGGAGCTTCTGGAGTTCCCGAACCATTTGAGTCGGGAGGGGCTCCCCATGGATTGCTCGAATTATCGGGCGCGGGGCTGGGCGCAGCCCAGTTGTTTGCTGGAGGTTCAGCCATTGCTTGTGGTGGTGGTGCCATCGCCGCTGGTGGCGCCGTCGCAGCCGGCGGTGCCATCGGAGCTGGTGGTGCCATCGGAGCTGGTGGTGCCAATCCAGCCGGCGGTGCCATCGGAGCCGGCGGTGCCATCGGAGCTGGTGGCGCCATAGGAGCTGGCGGTGCTACTGGAGCTGGCGGAGCCATTGGAGCTGGTGGTGCTACTGGCATCGCCTGTGGTGCAGGCTGTGGTGGTGGCACCGGTGGTGCAGGAGGAAGAAAGGCCTCTGCAGGTGGAACTGGTGTCGCCGCCGGTGGAGCGGCAGGTGCTGCGCCGGTATTCGGCCACGAACTGCTGGACGACGCCCAGGCATTGTTGTGGTTTTCTTCGGTCCATTGACCGGAAGTTGCTTGTACTGTTTTCGCTTCCGCTTTGGCTTCCGATCCGACTTTCCAGCTTGGCTGCGTGGTCCAACCGCCTTCGCTGGCAGGTGGCGCCGCTGGTGCGGGTGGTGCCACAGGAGCAGGAGGTGCTGCCGGCATAGGTGGAGCGACCGGTGCTGCTGGAGCCGGTGGCGCCGGCGGTAGTGCACCAAAGTCAGGGGCGGGAACAGGTGGAGCAAATGCCGGTTCTGGAATCGCGGGCACTGGTGCCGGTGGCGGAGCTGGAATCGGGACTTGAGGAGCAGGTTCAGGAATCGCAGGCGCAGCCGCCGGCGGCTGTCCAAATGGATTCGGCAATGATGGTGCTGGAGCGTCACCCCAGGCCGGCTGAGGATCCATCGACCATGCCACCTCCGTGGCAATGGGCCAGCCCCCGGTTGATTCACTCAGCCCTGCCGGCGTTCCCGCAGGAGTGACAGGACCACCGGGAGCGGGAAAGCCTTGTACCGCTGGAACCGGAATACTCGCCGGAGTAATCTCGCCTGCCACCCGCTTGGCGATCAAGTCCATCAAATAAGCATGCTTCTCTTCCGAAATCTCTTGTGTTACAGGTTCCGATGCCTGCCTCTTCAACTTCATGCTGGCAAGAGTGTTATGGTCTTGAAAAAACGTCGTGACCAGCGATTGATACATCGCAAATTGCATGGAGTTCACGCCGTAAAGCTCGTCATACTCCATTTGCTGGATGGCAACTTCATCTTCCAGCACGACACGGGCAGCCTCGACGACCTTTTCGATTGTCTTCTGCGCGTCTCGCAAAACTCGTTCGTCAGGGTTTTGCTCGGACGCGCCGGATGTCCATGTCATGAAGAGCCTCCCGAGCCCGGCTTAATCGTCGGAGTGCCAGAGCATCCGACCAGAACTGATTTCATGAAGATTTATCTGCAGCTTCTGAGGATCAGTAAAAGGAGTACTGTTTATACGATATACCCGCCCTTTTAGTGATAAACCAAAACAGGTATCCACCATAGAGGGCGATATGAATGGTTTTTTACAAATGAAGCCTTTTTGAAACGGCTACAAAAACTACAATAGCCAACAAAGCCCATGACCATGCGTCTGGGTCGGCTAATGCAGGAACCATCATGTTTAAGACGACTCAAATATTCTCAGTCACTTGTCTTGTTGTCTGTCTGGTTTCGGGTAATTCTGTCGGGGCGGTCGAAGGCAGCCCCGCCGTCCAGAAGTACTACGATGTCGGCAAGTCATACCTTGTCAATCAAAAGTACGATATGGCGATCAGAGAATTCAATGGCGCCCTGAGCCTGTCTCCGAAGAATGTCGACGTTCTCATTGAAAGGGGAACTGCCTACAACGGGCTTGGCAAGTACGATCTGGCGCTCAAGGATTTCGATAAAGCCATTAGTTTGAATCCGTCCAGTTATCTTGGCTTCAACAATCGAGGGGTCACATTCCTCAGAAAAGGCGAGTACGCAAGAGCGACGCAAGACTTCGACAAGGCACTGTCTCTCGATTCCAAGCAGCCGATCGCTTATCTCAATCGCGCCGGCGCATCACTTTGTGCAGGAACTGGTGCCGATTCCGCCCAAAAGATTGAAGCCTGGTTGAAACGGAACGGCTGGAAAGATGCGTATGCCGGACACGCGGCCATACTTGCAGCTTTCGGTTATCGCCAGGGGAAAAATCCGAAAGCAGCTCAAGCGCTGGTCGAAGAGGCGCTGAAACGCACAGACAAATTGAAATGGCCCTATCCTGCGCTGCGCTTTTTGTCAGGTGGTTTGAACGGCAAGGAAGTTCTCGAAAAAGCCGAAGAGAGTGATTATGAAACCACGCAGGCTCATTGCTTCATCGCCCTGGATTGCATTTTGAAGAAGGAACGCAAAAAAGCGGACATCCACTTGTTATGGGCTGGTCAACACGGCACGCAAAACAGCGTGGAGTATTGGATCGCCCGCGGCTTATCGAACAGCAAATGAATTGAGAATGGAACTGCAAACTTTGCTAACATAGATCTGCCGACAGCAGAGGTTCAACCGTGCCTTCAATCAGAAAAGCGCCGCGCAATTTGATCGATGTGGAGCATCACACTCCGGAGAGAACTCGCATTCGCATGCACAAAAAGCATGGGCAGAAGAGTGCCCGAGCGATGAGGGAGAAACTTGCTGAAGTTCCAGGCGTAGAGCACGTTGAGTATAACGAACGAACCGGCAGTTTTCTGGTTCATCACAGCAGTCATCCTGAGATGTTAGGTGTTCTAGCCGGCACCACCGGCGATATCGCTACCGGCTTGATGGAACTTGTCATCGAAGCCGAAGAATTCGAAGTGGCCGGATTGCTAATGTTAGCCGGCATGGTGCTTTCCGGGCTGGCACGCATGGCGAGAGAACACATAAAGCCACCGCGTGATCCCGGCATTCTGCATCACACTCAGAAGCGAACTCGTATTAAGGTGCACGAACATCATCGCACCGACGAACATCTTTCACCTTTGAAGGATAAGCTGCAAGCATTGCCTGGTGTCGATCGTGTCAATTACAATCACCGCACGGGGAGCGTTACCATCCACCACGATGGTGCCCATGAAACACTCGACGATGTAGGTGGAACACTGAGAGATTTCTCCAGCGAGTTATTCAATTGCATCGCCAAACACGAAGACCCTCGACTTGCCGGAGTGCATCTGTTTGCGCATGCCATGGCTAACGGTGATTCGGAAGACTCTCTGGCGAAAACGGCAGTAATGCTCGTGCTTCTCTTGATGCTCTCCGACAGCCTGGCTGCGGCTTAGAGTGACACGATGAAGGATGGATCATCGGAGAACGCTGATACCCTCAGAGTGGCTGGCGGAATTTTCTTCATAGTTTTTCTTGCCTGGTTATTCTCCGAAAGGTTCGCTGGCATCGATCAACTTCTTGCGCAGTTCCTCCGGTTTCCCGGAACCGACATTGCCGCATCACCACTGGTAGTGTCGCATGACTTCGGATCTTGTCTGATGAGAACCGGCATCATATCTTTATTTGCATCAGTTGGGGTATATACCGCTCACAAACAAAGCACGATGGCCGGAAAGATTGTCCTCGTGCAACTGATAGCACTGAATGTGGTGCTGCATGTCTTGCTGGCGTCGGTGAATTTTGCCCTGGCAATTCCATTCACGCTCGTCGTGGCGAGCTGCACTGGTATCGCATATGGTTCACTACTGAGACAGCTGTCCGAGTCTCGAACACGTGTGGAAAGCAGTAATATGCACATTTCTCTCATCGAGCAGGAACTCGATTTGAATGTCATCGAAATGATTAAAGATGATGAAGTGGAACGCCGCATGCTGGCAGGCGATTTGCACGATCAGGTTCTCAACGATCTGAAATTGATAAAAGAGAAACTAAATCAGTATCTTGCAGAACCAAGCGGAACCGGTAAAGAGGAAATCGAATCGCTTTTGAACAAATCCATGCAGGAGATCCGAGAGGTGATGGACAGCCTGTCTCCCGCCGTACTCCAACACCTCGGATTTCTAGATGCGATCGAAGTCTGCGTTAGAAAGGGAGCGGAGCGTTCACAATACAAAGTTCGATTCCGCTCTACCGTCGATGCAAAAGAATTTGAAAGTTTCGGTGCAATAGATCTCGCCATTCTCTATAGGCTTGTTCAAGAATCGGTGACGAACATCTGCAAACATGCGGAAGCGAAAACCGTAAAATGCTACGTCACCGCCGATGGTGACCGATTGAATATCGCCGTTCTAGACGATGGGAATGGATTTGATCCTGCTAATTCAACCGCCAATTCTCGGGGTCTGAGGTACATGCGGCAGCGCGCCAATCTAATCGACGCCAGGCTGTCATGGGAACCCGGCGAAGACGGCAAGGGGACAAGAGTCAATATCTCGATTGCTAAACCGAAACAAGAGCAGAGTTCTTGAACAAATCCTTCCCAATCAGCTATATTTGGAATTCATCTTCCGCTTGAGTGAGAAACCAATTGCGCGTACTAATCGTTGACGATGTACCTGCTCTCAGAGCACACGCTCGCAAAGTAATCAGCGAGGTGCTGAAAGACAACGGCGTGGAAATCGTCGAGGCTGTAAATGGTCTCGAAGGCGTCAAGCTCGCTAAGTTAACGGCACCGGATTTGACACTAATGGACATTTCGATGCCGGAGCTGAACGGTGTCAAAGCGGCTGAAGAAATCTGGGAAGTAAACAAGCAAGCAAGAATATTATTCTGGTCGCAGTATCATCGCGAAGCATATGTTCGCAGCCTTGGACGAATCGTTCCCGATGAAGCAATTCACGGATATCTACTCAAAGGAGATTCCGATGATAAGCTCGCCTTCGCAATTGAAAGTGTTCTTCTCCGCGGCGATCCGTATATCGATCCGGTTGTTCAGGGAATCCAACATAAACTCAAATCCAAAGATGACTCATTGACAGATTCCGAGTTCGAAACTTTGCTCGACATCAGCATCGGGTTGACTGATAAGGCAATTGCATCGCGGCGGCACATCAGCGTTCGCGGTGTGCAGAATCGCTTAGCTGGTCTTGCTTTGAAACTGTTGAAAGGCGAAGAAGCACATTTGCGCGAGTCGGCTAAATTGGAAATTTTCTCTCCGCGCGCGCGCATTGTTTTCGAAGGAATTCGCCGCGGTCTCATCGATCCTGACGATTTGACGAAGTTGAACGCAGAAGCGTGGGAATGGGTGGAAGATGAATTCGATTACGATCGAATCAAAACGAACGAAGCTACCTGATCGCGGTGCGTGAACTCAATTCAATTCCGGCGGTTATGAAAAAGAATGCGCCGATACCAAGTGGAATGAACACGCCGAGTTTCTCGTATTCCGGCATGAGAGCAGACAATTCCTTCATATCGGGATTGTATCTCACCTCGATTGGTGTTCCTCCTTTATGTTGTTTCCAGAATTCCTCTATCGAATTCCAATACATGAAATCGCCGAAGCGCACCCGATCCGAAGAGTACACTCGACCATCAACCATGTATTCGTACACTAGTTGAGAAGTGTCTCCTGGTGCGCCTTGCGTGAGGCGAGTCTGAGTTGTGGTTGGCCAGGCCAGACTATCGATGCCGAAATAGAGGTTGAAACCGGCCCAACCGATGAGAACTATCGCGATGCAAAAACGAATAGTGAAACGCACGAAGTGTCTCGTGTTCAAATACACCTTGCGGGTGGTGGAGACTGCCTTCTTGCCTTTCTTTGCCATTGCACCAACTTGTTATTGCACGTCGTCCTTCGATACTATACTAGCTTCTTCCGGTGCGAGAACTTTGGCGAGGGCAGCTTCGATCAGTTCACGATCGAGCTTGCGTTTCAAAACAATGGTGATGAGATTATCGGGCTCGACGTTCTTCGGTTTGTTCTGATAGAACTCGACGATGTCCTCCCAGACCGGCAATTCAATTGTCTCTCCGTTTGAAACCGCGATCACTCGTTTGTCATCTTTCCAGATTTCTTTGACTTTTCGCATATTCAGATCGACGATCAACCAACCCAGAACGCGATCGTGAAAGTGAGCTTCGGCGAGCGAATTGAACGTATCGGATTGTGTCATGAGAATAGTGTGTCTGCGCAAGACGGAACCGAACAAATATCCGGACTCGGCTGCTGAACTGCCATCCAGACTGATCATCCACTCTGGAATTTCGCCGGTCAAACCCGGTTTGACTTTGTCTTTTATACGTTTCTCGAGAAGTGGGGATCGATAGAGAAATTCTGTCTTCAGGTTTTCACTCTCTTGTTTCTTGCCTTTAACATTTTTGGCGGAAGTGATGTCAACCGCTGCGATCCCGGCGGAGCTGAGGTCGGCTCTTCGTTTCGCTATACCGGCGACAGCCACGATGGCGACGATGGCCAGTTCCGGACCCAACATATAGCGATTGCTGTCCGACGAAAATGAACGTTGGATTTTATGGTTTGCGAGATGCGTTTCATTTATTCCTGGCGAAAGATCGCAGAGCAAACGATGCAATGCATCGACTGAATCAAAATGTCGAATGGAAGAAAGACTCGATGCGCTATCGCCTTCAGAACTTCGATTGAACAATTTCGTGGGAGCTTTTTCGTGTTCCGATGGAATTTTGTAATGCTCGCGCACAACTCTTTGAATGGCGTTCAATCGACCATCGGAAAGTCCCTCGAGAGGATGCTCCTGACGATCGTTCTTTTGGCTGTCAGGTTTCCGATCGCCGTCGGTTACCTTATGCTCGTCCGCCATTGTTTGATGTTCCTTAGAGACATTCGTTTATCTTGTACCCGATTGCATCCATTTTGCGTAGCAGTGGAGTCCGTTCGTCCATGGTGGAACAACCCCCGGGAGCTTGGGCGACTCGCATTGCCTTTGCTCCTCATAAGTTCCGCCTGAACGAACGGATCCCACGTCTACTAGCTGCGCTTCGGTAAAACCTCTGTGGTGCCGTTCGGATGTTCACGGTAGATGAATCCGTTCTTTCTATGAGTTTCGACTACGCCATTCGGCAATTCTTTTATTACAGTGCCGCTCGGTTTGTGAGTTTCGAAATGGCCGTTGGAGTGATACTTGATCTCGACATCTCCATTCAACTTTGCAGTGCGACGGAACGCGCCCGGAATTTCAGTCACGCGATCGCCGTTGGGATACTTCATTGTGCCAATGCCGTTTGCGCTCTTGTGATAGGAACCACCATCGTTGGGGTATTTGACGTCCATAGATTTGTCCGGATGATATGTTCTCTTGGTTCCAAATTCGTCGACGTGAACTTTCGAACCTGGTGCTTTTTCATTTAAATGACGATCTAACTTTAGAGCTTTGATTGCCTTAACTGTACCGTGTTCCAACGTGTCGTGACCTTTTAGAACCTCACTGCTCTTCGCCAGTCCATGGGCACGCGAATGGAAAGTCTTTGCACAGGAACCGATTTTTGCACCGGCACCAAATCCGATACCGGCTGCGACAACATCTACTCCGAAATTCAACGCTGACGCACCGTAATTAGTGCCTACTTCTTTTTTATAGTAGTTCAACTTGTGCGGGTCTGATTCGTTGTATGCTTTGCTCCAGTACTCGCCGAGCTTCGGCAAAGTTTCGAATGCTTGCGGAATAGTGTCTCTGATCATGCCGATTGTTCCCAGTCCCGCAGTGATTGCGAAGACCGGCGGACAAAATTTCGAAGCGATTCCGAATCCGACTGCGACACCACCGGTGAGGGCAACATCATTCATACGTTTTAACAGTTTCGAGCTGTCATGCAATTCTAACTCCGCAGCTTTGCCTGCACCTGCCATCATGCCGCCAAAGACCACATCCCCAGCGCAAGCGGTTCTTTTCGACACATCCATCACGCACTCGAGCATTTTGTGGCAAGCCTTGCTGGCTTGTTCGATCGCATCATCAGCCGGTTCCACATGCTTATCGGAGCTGTGTTTCTGTTTCTCCGGACTCAGGTTTTTATTATGATGACCCTCGCTCTTGTGCAAACCATGATGCTTTGACATTGCCCAATACCTCTCGTTCCAACCATGCAGCTCCCATCCATGCTGCAATCGTAAGCGACGATTTTGAGAAAGCACTGTATAAATCCACAGTCTTTACAGACCGGCGGTGGAGAGAACGGCTCTAACGGAGCGCACGTCGACGGAGTTGCCGACCAGTCTCCAGCATTCGACTAGCGACAGATTATTCGGGAACTGATATGCCTCGGAGAAACCAAACAATCGCAAAATTTCCGCTGGACTGACGAAACGCACTCTATCATCGGGCAGTTGAATGAGAGAACCGCTGGCTTTTCTGCACTGGTAGTAGCCGCGCGTGAAGCAGATTAGATAAGCGTTCTCATCGTCCGGTGAAACGATGTTCAAAACCGTGCGGTAGCGTTCGACTTGTTTGTTGTCCAGCATGAGCGCCGTATCGTCGTCGTTCTTCGCGATCAAGTAATCCTCTAACTTGCGAGTATCCTTTTTGACGACAGCGGGTTCCGCTGGAACGTCAATGCGAGACGCCGACAGAAAATATCGTGGACGCCGCATCGGCACTCCAAAATCCGATGAACAGAGCTGCAAAGATTTGAATCTATAACCAGACTCTTCAAGCGTTCTCTCCAGTTTCTTACTGGTTTGTGAACCTATGAAGCCTTCGACGTTCTCCATAAAAATGCGATCGGGCAAACATTCAGGAATCAGATCGATGAGGTTGAGAAGCGCCCGAGCGCGTGGGTCCTGGTCGTCGAGCTGCTTGCCGCGTCTCGTGAACGGCGTGCAGGGTGGACTCATCCACCACATATCCGCCTCGGGCAGCTGATCCTTCTTCAGAGTATCCAGATTCTTCGCTGAGGGCTTCAATTTGAAGTTGGCTTCATACGCTTGATTGGCAATGAGGTTCATATCGAAGGCGGCGACAACCTGCAAATCAGTTCCCCGGCATGCCTCTGCAAAGGCGCCGATGCCTGAAAAAAACTCAATTGCTGTTAATGCTTCGTTTCCCATCGCTATAAGGTATTATCCTTCGGGAATAAGTAATTGTTGTTCAATAACTCATTTCTGAGAAAAAGAGACTGATGGCAGAACAAGTTAAAAGCGGCAACAGCACTAAGGTTTGCCTGGTCTGTCACAAAACTGTGGTCGGACACGCTACTTGTCCGGATGACGGCGGGGAGCTGATAAATAAAGCTGAGGATAAGCTGATCGGAGAAACCTTCGCCGGTCGTTACAAAGTTTTGTCGATTCTCGGCAAAGGCGGGATGAGTACTGTCTATAAGGCGCAGCACACCTACATGGACCGGGTGGTGGCGCTCAAGTTGCTGCATCCGCACCTGGTTTCGGATCCGACCAGCGTTCAACGTTTCAAACAAGAGGGCAAGGCGGCAGCCAGTCTTTCTCATCCGAATGTCATCACGGTTTTCGATTTCGGCATTAATGATGAGGGCATCGCCTATATGGTGATGGATTATCTGGAGGGACCATCGCTTGGTGACTTGCTGGACCGGGGAGGACCGATACCGGAAGCGGAGGCCATCGATATCTTCCGGCAAGTGTGCAAGGGTCTGTCGCATGCGCACAAAAAAGGCGTCATCCACCGGGATTTGAAACCACGCAATCTCGTGCTGGCAGTCGAAGAAGATGGTTCCGTACTTCTTAAAATCGTCGATTTTGGTATAGCTAAAATCGTTCCTCAAGATGGTGCTGAATCGCAGCATCTTACGCAAACCGGAGAAGTCTTCGGCAGTCCTATCTATATGAGCCCCGAGCAATGCTCCGGCTTGCCGCTCGATCTGCGCTCCGACATTTATTCTCTGGGTTGCGTCATGTATGAGGTTCTCACCGGCACGCCGCCTTTGTGCGGCATGAACGCGGTTGAAACCATGTCGATGCATGTCAACGATGAACCGCTTAGCTTTAAAGCGGTCGCACCGAACATCAACCTTTCATACGATATGGAGCAGATCGTTCTTCGCTGCCTGGAAAAGAAAACGAAGAAACGATATCAAACTTGCGCTGAAGTCCTCGAGGCACTGCCGATGCCACCAGGTCAACAACGCATGACTGATACGGGGACGGTCGTCATGCGCCTGGGCGACATGATAACGGCGGCACCGTCAACGGAGAACCCTCAGTCTACATCGAAGAAGCCGCGTACCCGATCTCGCAAGAGTAAAATCAGAATCACAAGCCGCGATCTTGCCATCACATTTGGTGCCATTTTGGCCGGCACGATTGCCTTCATCGGGTTCTATCCTGGTGCCAATGAAGATCCCGGATCGCCACTCAAGAAAATGTGGTGGCAACTGGAGATGTCGGCGACACAGATGGCAATGGATCATCAGAATTATGGAATGGCGTTGAACATTCTCGATAGCGCAGTACGAGATTCAACCAATCTCGGCAGCATGATGGGTACGCACAACTATCCTTTGATGATTGAAACGTTGAACAAACAATCTGATGCTTATGCGGCTCTTGGAAAATCTGAGGAACAAGAGGCCGTCGTCAATAAAATCGTTCAACTAGATCGCGAACGCTGGGAGCGCATGGGCAAGTCTTTGCTGGACGAAATTGCTGAGTCTGAAAAGTACATGACTACACTGCGCACTCAGGGACAGCCTATTCAAGCACATCTAGCAGAGACAAGGTTGAACTGGGCCGGCTCAGTTCGTCGCATCGTTGAGATCGCTCGACGCTTGGATGCAGCATACTCATACGTCGTCGAAGAGGAATTGCTGCGCCGCGCGCAAGTCCTTTTAGAAGACCTTTATGGTAAGAACTTCGTTGGATTGGCTGATGTAATCGAACAGCGATGCGATTGTTTGCTCAACCAAGATCGAAATGATGAAATCAGATCCGAGAAATTGTATGAACGAATCATGGCGATTCGATACGATTACAACAAGAACGCGCTCAAGAGAGATCCGGAACAGGATCCAGATTATCTTAGAGCGATGCTCAGGCTTGGACAGTGGCAACGCGATCGCAATCTGTTTGCTGAAGCCGGCGGCAACTTGTTGCGCGCCATAAAACTAGCGGAAAAATGCAAGGCCATGCCACAAGATCAAATGGCTGAATACTATGGCAGTTATGCGGACTTTTTGGTGCAAACGGATAATACGCAGGAAGCCAGTGAATTCTCTGAGAAGGCGAAGAAAGCCAGGAAAAAAGCAGAGGCGTCATGTGCCGTTGATTTGACAAGCAAACATTAGTTTTCGACTTAGTAAGTGACATGGTCCGGACGATTGATTAGTTTAGAATGCTCTTGTGCATAATATGGCAGGCGTTTACCAGGAATTTTGTAGTCGCACATGAGTTCAAATTCGAAACTAGATCCACTTGCGCAGGTTCTATTCGACAATTCGTTCCTCGGAGTTTTGATAACTTCGGGCGAGAAGATCGAACTTGCCAACAGTCAAGCGACGAAGCTCTTGGGTTACTCGGACGACGAGTTGACCAAGAAAAAAGTAACGGACATTTTGAAAGCGGCAGATAAATCTCTCGGTGACGTGAAGGATCTCATGGAATCGGCCACCAGGTGTATCGTCAGAGCGCATGCCGTTCTCAAAGACGAAACTACCTTGCCGGTCGATGTGCAGATTCAGACTCTTAAAGACAAGTCGGTGGTGATGCTGTCCGACGCGCGCACTTCTGAATTGATTGAGGAGCTAAAGCGTGAGTTCATAACAAAAGTTTCTTCTGACCTGCGCTCTCCTCTGACTGCGATCAGCGGTTCTCTAGCAATTTTGAAATCGGAACGCATGGCTCGACTTTCGGACAGCGTGCGCAACGTCGTCACTATCGCCGAGCGTAATTGCAAACGTCTCATTCTCATGGTCAATGAGATTCTCGATCTGGAATCGTTGGAGCGCGGCAACATCAGATTGCAGCCGCGCAGAACCGATCTGAAAGAGATCGTGGAACATGCAGTCGAGATGGTCAGTGCATTTTGTGATGAGTCTTCCATCAAAGTTGAAACTAAGACCTGCGAGATGCCGATTCAGGGCGACGAAGAGCGGCTGAAGCAAATTTTCGCCAATCTCTTGCGCAATGCCATCAGGTCATCTAAAAAAGGTGGAACGGTTGAAGTGGAATCGAGCAACGAACACGGCTGGGCGGAAGTGAAAGTGAAATTCTCGCCGCCGGCGATCGCGCAAAACGATCCGATCGATCTGGCCGATGGAATTTCCGACGCGCTTGCCGTGCGCAGTCTGGAAGTGTGTCGTGAAGTGATCGCCTTGCACCGGGGTTTCTTCGGTGAGGATGCGAATAACAGTAACAAATGCTACTGGGTGCGCCTGCCGGTGAACACTAAATAGTCGGTCATTTGACCACAGTGTTTTACAGTCAATTGCTGGGATATGTGCATTTGCGGCGCTCATCCGCGATTTGACCCCAATTGGACATGTCTATATTGTGGTATAGATAAAAAGAGGTGGCAGTGAGGGCAAGATGAATTTAGTTCGCAGACGGAGACGCATCCGTAACCAGGTCGGTGCTGGATCAACCAGTGCTGAGTTTGCGCCTGCCCTGATCATTTTCTTCCTGGTCATACTCTTTCCCCTGATTAACTTGATAATGTTCGCTGCCGGATTTGGAACAGGCTATCTGTGCGCCAAGCAATGCGCCAGCCGGGCAGGAACACAATCCACTTACACTGAGGCTCTCCAGGTCGTTCAACAGGAAAGCGCTACCTTTGTCGCCTCCGGCTTCGGACAGTTTGCAAAGATGGTTCCCCAGGGTGGTGCTGGAGGAAGCGGGGTCAATTTGTCGGTTGTCTCCACACCCTATGGTGGCGGCGGATCGACTGTCTCACCGGCCAATACGCCGCTCGGTGGAGCAGCTACCCCCAACGCAAACACTTACGAGTATCGTGTCGACGCTACCTACAACATCGGGCCTTTCATGGATTTGAGCATGCTGCCCTGGATCGGCAACGTTCCCGGTTTGGGACCGCCCGCTCGCATGACTTTCACAGCCACATCAACGGCTGAGTCTCCGGAAGGTTTGAATCAGTAGCTCACCGCTGGTGATATTATATGCAGGTAGAGGGAACACTGGCGTTCCCTCGCACCGTATTTGGTGCCGCACTACTGCTGGTGTTACATGATCGAACTGTCCAAAATTCGTGACCTGACGATTGCTCCTATGGGTGAATCGCGACCGCAATATGTTTACGCTGCCAGCGGCCTGGTAAAGATCGAGAATCGTCTCTACATCGTCGCCGACGACGAATTGCATCTGGCATTGTTTGAGCTTGGGGACGATAAACCCGGGACCTGGCTGAGGTTGATGCCTGGCATGCTGCCTGTAGATTATCAGGAACGCAAGAAGGCGAAACCGGATCTCGAGTCGATTACGCACTTGCCTCCTTATGAATATGCAACCCATGGCGCACTACTGGTGGTGCCTTCCCTGTCCAGAAAAAATCGAATTGGCGGTGTGTTGGTTCCCCTCAATGACGAATTGAAACCCGCAGCGGATGCCGATGGGAATGGTACCGGTATCGATGGGATGTTGCCCATCGACTTCACTGCTGTTCGTGAAAAACTGAAACAATCAATCAATGAATTGAACGTGGAGGGAATTGCCGTCTTTCCAGATTCGATTAAACTGTTCCATCGCGGATCGAAAGACAAGTCCAAAAGTGCCGTTGTAGAACTTGATTTGAAGTCGTTCTTGAAAGACCTTCATGACAGCCATTCGATCAATTCAGATCGAATCATCGACATTCGCGAATACGATCTTGGAGAAATCGATGGATTGGCACTGCACTTTACAGACGCAGTCGCGTTGAACGACACTCACCTGATCTTCCTGGCCACTGCCGAGGATACTAGCAATGCCTACGATGATGGCGTCTCACGTGGTTCTGCCGTAGGAGTGATGGATAAGAACGGCAAGGTCGAGCGCATACTTCGATTTGACGGGCACGCCAAGCTCGAGGGTGTCAGTGCTCGCGCCGAAGTTGCAGACGGTGTTGCGAAAACCAGACTGCTTCTGGTTTCCGATACGGACGATCAGACTAAGCCGGCATGTTTATTCGAAGCGATGATTTGAAAAACAAATTAAGCGCGCAGTAATGTCGAAGGGAAAAGATCGTCGGATCGTGAAATCTGGGCTGATGTTATTTTCAGGAAGTCCGCTTCAGTAGCTGCTTTCGTGGCTTCATCGTTGCGATTTTGCTTCTTGAGAAACTCAGAGTAGCGAGCAAGGCAGTCTGCCAGCCGCTTCAAATTCCGCCGTTTGCGGAATCCATTGATCGCTTCTAGATAGGCTTTGTCAGCCAGATCCGCCTTGCCTTCGTCTTCGTTCAACAAACCTTCCAGGAAGGAGAATTCTTCCATTGGTCCTAGTGGTGTATCGACGTTCTTTTTGGTTTTTGCGATCAACTTGATCGCTTCATCCGGCTTTTTCAAATGCCGGTAAATAGTGCACAGTTTGTAAGTGGCTTCCAGCGTGAGTCTGTGTTCCCCAGATAGGGTTTTGGAAAAAATGTCGACGGCCTTGAGGCAAAGATCCAGAGCTTGCTCCCATTTGCCTTCGCGGATGAAACAGGTGGCCTTATGACTGAGAACAGGACCAAGTTTGAAGTGCAGCGGATAATACAATTTTTCGTAAATCGTTATGGCGGAATCAAAGCATTCATGAGCTTCTTGATACTTATTCAATTCCATTTTGACTTCGCCGAGCTGGTCGAGGAGGTCGGCAACGCCCGCATCGGCAACGTCACCTACGGCTTGCTTCCTGGTCAAAATCGCATCTGAGAACTGGTTTTCGGCCAGCTCCAACTTCCCCTGATGCAGGAAGCCTTTTGCTTTGTCGACGATCCACTCCGACTCAGACAGCTTCTGCAAATTGGTCATTTCAAGTTCTCCCAAAACCCGTGGTAAAAAGCGATCTCGAAATTAGCACATAAGTCAGTTGGTTGTTTCTATTGACAACCCGATTTGCTACATCTATGCTGTCCGTATTACTAAAAGAGATATTAGTTATGCGCTTTACTACAATATCGATTGCGATCGCCCTGTTTCTGTGTGCATGGGGCTCGCGAGCCGATGCCCAGGGTTACGACCCGAACCAACAGTACCAGCAGCAAGCTGGGGGCTACGCTCAGCAAGGATATCCGCAGCAACAGTATCAGCAGCAAGCCGGGCAGCAAGGCAGTTATCAAAACCTGCAACAACAGTTCAACCAGCAGTATGGTGGCGGACAGCCGCAGTATCAGCAGCAACAGCCACAATACGGGCAACAGCAGTACGGCCAGCAGCAGCAATATGCGGCACCGCAGTACGGGCAACAGTATGCTCAGCAAATGTATGGGCAGCAGCAAACCGGCGCTGCGCCTACCTATTATGGTCAAGCTCAGCAGACAACCACCGGTGGGTATCAACAACCCACGGACACATCTTCCAATCCCCAGAGTCCTGCCGGTTCATATTTGCAGAACCAGAACAATGAGATGCCCGACCTTCCGATGCCCGACGAGCCCACCAAGACTAGTGGTGGCGGCGGTGGTGGTGGCGCCGGTAATGCCATCAAAGGCGGCGCCGGCTTACTCGGTAAATTTGCCGCCAAAGCAGCCGGTGTAGCGGCTCCAGCCGCCAGTATCTATTTGATGAACAAAGCAGCCGGTGGTCGCATGATGATGCCTGGTACCGGCTACGGCGGTTATGGTGGTTACGGTGGCGGCTACGGTATGCCCGGCATGGGATACGGTGGCTACGGCAGCGGCTATGGAATGCCCGGCATGGGCTATGGAATGAGCCCGATGCGCGGAATATTGGGATTCTAGATCGACGTACATACAATTATATTCGCGCTCGTATTTGCGGCTCACTCGATCACACGATTGAGTGACTTCAACTCGTGCGATGAGAAATGCGATCGGCGAAAAAAGTCCAGCACGTCTGCGCGGCTCAAAGCTCCGAGACGGGCCCTCTGGCCCGCTCGGGTACTCTGGCCGCTCTTCACGAGCGTCATGCGTACACATCAACTAAGATCATCATACTAAACGCGGGTGCGATATATCTGCAGTCAAAAAGAAATTTGCCAGTTTCCGAGAAAAACTTTCGCGAGCATTCGAGAGCAGATTCACTCGGCATATGCCCTTTAACCAAAATTGGTTAAATCGTTGACAACCGTTCATCACTGTAGTTGTTAAAATCAGCTGCCTGAGCTGCTTTTGGATGATGGGTAATAGGGAACAAATTTACCATTAACCAATTTTGGTTAAACGACTTAAGGACCAGAATCGAGTTGCAACTATCGATCAATATTCAACGCTGATTCTTAATCGGTATACGCGTTTGTTGTAATCCCGCTACCACGAAATTAGCTGCCAGAGCTTGTCTCATACTGATTCCAATTACCGGAGCCGGATCGGGCAGAAAGTTTCCAATCGGCATTTTGCTGTTGTTGTCGAAGTGTCCGGCCATGTGGAGAACGTAACCACGTCCAAAGGGAAATTCGACGGCGAGAATTCCTTGACGATCCGGATCGTCAGCTTGTAATTGCCGGCTGGTTACAAGAACCCGCACAGCATCACGATTGACTACGCGTATCAAATGACTCTCCTGATCGAGTTTCCAGTGCGCGTTCGTCACTACACGATTGAACAGAACAGGGTCGGCATCAGATACGGTGGCATCGTAAATGCTATCGCGATTCTGTCCGTGGTTCCAAATAACATACTCGCCGAAGTTATTTCTGAAAGTGTTGCTGAGAAAATTATCGAGTGCCCAGTCAGTGGAGAGTAGATATCCGCCGCGCGAGACGAAGTCACGAACCCGTTGGCAAGCCTGTCTCGAGAGATCTCCGGCGCAATCGACGATGAGAACTCTGGTGCGATCGAGCGGATAGTTTTTTAATTGTCCGCCACTGATCCGTTCATGAGGTATGCCGAATTTAGTCAACGTCTTGGCCGAATCGTCCCATTGTCCTTTGACAACCACGACTGATTCCGGGGCATAATCGCTGACGCGTGCGACGAAATCCTTATGTGTGTCTTGCAGCCAGGCCTGAAACATCTGCGGCGGTACCTGGGCGGAGCGCGGCTTGTCTGCGGCCAGCGGTGTTTCAATTGCATTGCCCACCTTGCCCTGCAGTGGAGGACGGCTGCTGTTGCCGCTTTGCGCCGCGCTTGCATCGAGCCTGGTCACTCCACCTTGCAGAGAAACGGATGTGCTGGACCGCTCCGGCGGTCCATCGGAAGCTTTCTCCTCAGGTACTTGGCTGCCGCCTGCCGGAGCGCCGAAGTCACTTGTGTTAATCAAACCCTGACTGGCAGGAGGTCCGGACTGGAAGCGGCTGGGAGCAGGTGCCGGCGCTGTCGATTTCCCCGGCTGCGCGTTTTTATGAGCAGCTGGTGCGGCGCTTGCGGTCTTCTTCTGCGCCCCGACCGGTTCACCCAGTCCAGTGGCCAGTATCGAACAGGCAACCAGCGCTGTAAGTTTCAATCCAGTCGTTTTTGATAATTTCAAACCGGCACCTTTCTGGCACGTTCTTGCAAAATCGTTGAAGCTCAACTCGTCAATTTTACGCTGACCTGTAGTTCGACGCCCTGTCAGTTGGACTAGTTCCCACCTCAACATTTCAAGAAACATTGCCGTGGTCTAAGGGTAGTCTCATTTCACGGTGGTAAGCTTGTACCTTGTCGCCCATGTCAGTCTGGCTGGAGGTCCGATGCTGCGACCATTGTTAATTGTATCCATGCTTCTCTTTGCAGCACCTGCGCTGGCAGCTGATGCCGGTGATTCTGCCAAAGAATCGACCGCTTCCTTCAAAGTCAACGACGAAGAGAACGATGGTGTTGATGAATACTATTTCCTTCTCGTCGAAGGCAAAGGCATGCCGGTCAAACAGATTATCGTCAACGGCGTCAACGTGCTGGGCGGCTCTGTCATCTCGCTTTCGATGCCAATCAATGTCACCAAGCAAATCAAACAAGGTTTGAACGAACTCAAAGTCGATTACGTCAGCCATGAAACCGAAGGGCTGGTGGCGATCATGGAAAAACGAGTTCCTGGACCGAAAAAATTCGAAATAGCTAGATTGATTCTCAAACCAAAAGAGAGCCAGGGCAAACAAGTGCATAAGGAACTGGCGTTCAACATCGATCCAGCACCAGTCGTTCCACTGAAAATAGATTTGAGCAAAGAAGACGAGCGCGAGATTTTGAACATCGTCGAGCAATACTATGGTGCCCTGAAGTCGAAGAATGCCAGCAAACTCAGATCGCTCTATGCTCCTGCCTTGCGACGCGAAGATAAAGTTTGTCCCGAAGGAGCACAGTTCTTCAACAAAGTTCTCAACAAAGAAATTGCACTGCTGCGACGCAGCGATATAAAAATGGATGAGTTCAACATCAATGACGTCATGCTCGAACAGGAAGAAGATAAGATCAAGGCGCTGCGCAAGGATCGCAAACCGATGATGATGAGCAATGAAATCGATTTGCAAGTGGAACCGATTTACTCGGAAATCAAAGAAGAGAAAAAATCGAAATCAGGTAAAGGGAAATCTGACGATGAAGATGTGGTCGTCGGAAATGAAGAAGATATGAAAAAGTTCGAAGCCGAACAAGCATTGCGCGCCAAGCGGATAGCGGCAGGTCAGGGCGCTCAAGTCGCCAAAGAGGAAGCTGAGAAAGCCGCGAAGAAAGAAAGCGAGAAAAAAGCGAAGGCCGGCAAGGAGTTGGCTGCAGTCAAACAACGCCTGGTCACAACCAAATTGTTGTTCCGTAAGATTGACGGACAATGGCGCATTGCCTTGCCGCAAGGCGTTTAACAAGCTTCACCGGCGGTATCAAACTGGATGCGTGTACTTCTCTGGATACTTGGCTTAATTCTCGCAGCTGCCATCGCATTTGGTGCTGCCGCTTACTGGTGGTGGAGTGAATTGACCCAGCCGTTCGATCACGGACACCCTGAGGCAGTCATAAGCATCGAACGCGGAGCTTCGACCGAAGAGATCATCGGCAGATTGAAGCAAGCGGGAGTGATTAAGAACGACCTGGCGCTGAAGATTTATCTTCGCGTCAAACGCAGTCACGCCAAGATGAAAGCCGGCGACTATAGTTTCCCATCTCCTATCTCTACGGTCGATGTTCTCACTCTCCTGGAAAAAGGCGGGAAAGAACACGGTCGCCTGACCGTCATTGAAGGATGGACTAAGTTCGACGTGGCCAAGGCTATGAAAAATCTGCCGTCGTTGAACCTGAAAAGCGAAGCCGAGGCAATGGCATTGCTGAATGACACGACCGCCATAGCCGCTCTGGATCCAAAAGCCACCAGTCTGGAAGGATATCTTTTTCCGGACACGTATTTTCTGGAAGTCGATACCACAGCAAAGGGTCTGGTATCGCATATGGTGGACAGGTTCAAAGCGGTCTACAAGGAAAACCTGGAAAAGGATATTGCCGCGTCCGGACTTTCGCTTCATTCAGTAGTGACAATTGCATCGATTATAGAAACGGAAGCGAAGTTGGCTGCCGAGCGACCGGTGGTGGCATCCGTAATCTACAATCGCGTCAGAATAAACATGAAGTTGAGCATGGATTCGACGATTGTTTACGCGTCCAAGATGGCCGGAAAGTGGCGTTATGACGGTAAGGTTTATCAAAGCGATCTGAATCGCGATTCTCCGTACAACAGCCGCAAGTATGCCGGTCTGCCACCCGGTCCGGTTAGCTGCCCGGGCTTGAGTTCTCTGCAAGCTGCCATTCATCCGGCTCAGACGAATTACCTTTATTACGTTCGCAATCCGGATCGCAACGATGGCGCTCACAACTACTACAGCAGCGCCGCCGAATTTGATAAGGGCGTTGAGGCGCTCAGGCGCTGGGAAAAGGAACAGCACAGAAAAGGGCTGCGCTAAGCCTGGAGACAAGATTCCAATGCACGAGTTTCAGACCAAACAGGATTGAGATGATTACGCAACAAGATCTCTCGGAACGAAACAAACCTCTGCGCGATGACATTCGTATGCTCGGCTTTATGCTCGGCGATACCATTCGCAACCTGGAAGGAGAAGAAGTGCTCGCCAGCGTGGAAGAATTCCGCCGCATCTGCAAAGCGCTGCACGATGACAGCGAGGATAAGGACGTCGAGAAATTGCGCGGCGAGCTGACAAAGTTGCTTGCTGATCTTGATTTTGAGACGGCCAATAAAGTGATCAAAGCATTTTTGTGTTATTTCGATTTGATCAATATTGCCGAACAGAATCACCGACTGCGGCGGCGCGCAATCATGGAATCCACTTCTCCGTCAGCGATCCAACCGGATTCTTTGAATCATCTTTTTTTGCGTATGCAGGAAGAAGGTGCCGAAGAAGAAGATCTACTTAATGCGTTGAACAATCTTGACATACAGATCGTTTTCACCGCCCATCCAACCGAGATCACTCGAAGAACTATATTGATGAAACAGCTGGAAATGGCGGGACATCTTCATCGCAAAGATCACCCGCCGCTCACTCATGATGAACGTCACGAGATCGATGAAGGATTACGCAATGTAGTCGAATCGCTCTGGTTGACCGATCACATCATTTATTTCAAACCGACCGTCATGGATGAAGTCCGCTACGGACTCTATCTTTTTGAAACCGTGGTCATTGACGCGATTATGAACGTTCACCGCGAACTGGATAAGAAACGTGTGGAACTGCGGGATAAAATCAGTGGCACCGCAGATGGTGTGCAAGCAGACGATATAACCTACACCACATTCGGTTCCTGGATCGGCGGCGATCGCGACGGCAACCCATTCGTCACCACTGATGTCACCGTCGACGCACTCTCCTACCAGCGTCGAGTGATTTTGAAGCGATACCTGCACGAATTGGAAGGACTGTTCAATCAGTTGTCTTATTCGAACAACGTGCTTGCCGTCACTGATGAACTTCAGGAATCGATCGATTGGGATGCCGCACAGTTTCCTCACGTGGAAGCACGCTTCGGCATGCGATATCGCCTTGAACCTTACAGACTAAAGCTTCTCTACATCAGGGAGAAGTTGGAACGCACCCTCAATTACGGCGAAGACGAACAACCGTTCTACACCAACGCTCGAGAATTGCGCGATGAACTTCTCACCATCAAACGATCTCTGGATCAAACTGACACCGTTCTCTCAACCACTCGATTGATCAGAATGATCAGCATGGTCGATGTGTTTGGATTTCACCTGGCCAAGCTGGATATCAGGCAGCACAGCGAACGACATAGTGCGGCGCTGGATGAGGTGACGAAAAAGCTTGGTATCATCTATGGTGGCTATGCATCGTTCAGCGAAAAACAAAAACTGGATTGGTTGTCGCAAGAATTGAAATCGCGCCGACCGTTGTTTCCGGTCGATCTGAAATTCAGCGAAGAAACCAATCAGACCATCGCCACTTTCCGTACCATGGCAAAACTCGAAGACGCCTATGGTACCTGCGCTCTCGACACGTACATCGTCAGCATGACCCGTTCGGCAAGCGATTTGTTGTCCATTTTGTTATACGCGCAGGAGTGCGGTATCTACGATCCGGATTATCCGCAACGGACCATCTCGATTGTTCCTTTGTTCGAAACCATCGGCGACTTGCGTGACGCCCCGGCACTGTTTGAAGAGCTGCTCTCTATGCCGGCTTACAGTCAGTATCTGGCCTCTCGCGGCAACTTGCAGGAGATCATGATCGGTTATTCCGATAGTGGCAAGGATGGTGGCATCGTAACTTCGAACTGGGAGCTGTATAAAGCGCAAAAACAACTGGTGGCACTGGCCGATTCGCGCGGCATCAAATTGCGTTTGTTCCACGGGCGGGGCGGCACTATTGGCAGAGGCGGAGGCCCGACTCATAGAGCCATTCTCGCTCAACCACCCGGCACGGTTTCCGGACGCATCAAAATTACCGAGCAAGGCGAGGTCATCAGCTCCAAATACTCCCTGCACGGAATTGCCGTGCGCAGTTTCGAACGACTGGCTTGCGCCGTGATCGAATCCAGCCTGACTGAAACATCGAAGCGCAAGGAAGGCATTGATGAGCCGCACTGGATCGAACTGATGGAAGAGATCTCGATGTCGGCCTTTAAAACCTATCGCAGTTTGATCTTTGAAGACCCAGATTTCCTGCGGTTCTTTCATGAAGCAACGCCGATAAATGAAATTGCCCAATTGCGTCTGGGGTCGCGCCCAACCCGGCGAACAAAAGGCAGCAATACGATTGCGGACTTGCGAGCCATCCCGTGGGTGTTCGCCTGGACCCAGAGCCGCTTCCTTTTGCCGGGCTGGTATGGGCTTGGCTCCGCCATCCGGGAGCAACTGGATAAAGGCGACGAACAGCTGCAATTCCTGCGCGGACTCTACAAGGACTGGCCTTTCTTCGCCGGCTTGATCACCAAAGTCGAGACCGCGCTTGCCATAGCCGATATGCGAATCGCCGGCTATTATGCCGACAATCTGGTCGCTGATGCTGAGATGCGTGAGCGCATCATGGCTCGCATCAAAGAAGAATACTCGCTGACTCGACAGGCGATTCTGACAATTACCGGACAGTCGATCCTGCTCGAGAAAACCGAGTATCTCCGCCGTTCCATCGAACTGAGAAACCCGTATGTCGATCCGCTCAGTTACCTGCAGGTCCGTTTCATCAAAGAGTTGCGACAGTCAGCCTGCGAGGAAAAAGGCACAGGCGAGGGAGGTGCCGCCGATCCACTTCTGGACACTGTTCTCATGGCCATCAACGGTGTTGCCGAAGGGCTACAGAGTACCGGCTAGGTTGGAGCCGCCTCCTTCACGCACAGCTTCTGCGCCTGATAATCAGTTCCTTTCGGTCGACATACTAGTAAAGGCTACTTTGTTCGAATAATTGGGCACATAAGTACTGGGTACGGGATCTTTCAAAAATTCCCGGCTCTGGCGTATCCTCTACTTTCAGTTCCCTTCCTAAAAACTGATCGAAAACGGGGCAGCATGCTGCTCTCGAAGAACTGAAAGTTCCATCGGTAGTTCGATGGCCCCCGAAAATCAACCAGTAAATCAAGACATGAAACGCCAGGCCAAGGCGGAACCTATTGGCATGGGCGCGATTATTCAGAACCGCTATCAGGTGATCGCTTACCTGGGACGCGGCGGTATGAGCACGGTTTACAAAGCTATCGATATGTCCACCGGCAGAACGGTGGCGCTGAAGATCCTGCACTCCGAGCTGTTGTCCGACACGACCAGGGTACAACGCTTCATGCAGGAAGCGAAGACTTATCGAAACCTGCGCCACGAGCACATCGTCAAAACCTATGATTTTTTCACCGACGATTTCGACCGGTATTGTCTGGTGATGGAATATCACGAGGGACGCAACCTATCCGAAGTTCTCTCGGAGCAAGGACGACTTTCGATCAGGCGTGCCATCAAAGTATTTTCCGAAATCTGCGATGCTCTAGAACACGCTCACAGTCAGGGTATCGTTCACCGCGACCTGAAGCCGAGTAACATTGCCCTGGTGGAAAAAGAAAACGACATCGATTACGTAAAAGTGCTCGACTTCGGTATCGCCAAGCTTATGCCTACCGACAGCGAAACGCAGTTGGGCTTGACGCAAACCGGCGAGATCGTCGGCAGTCCGCTATACATGAGCCCCGAGCAGTGCATGGCAAAGGCGATCGATCACAGAAGCGACATTTATTCATTGGGCTGTCTCATGTACGAAGGCATCACAGGCGAGCCTCCGTTGATGGGTGGCAACGTCTACGAAACATTCCACATGCAAACACACGAGCGACCCAGAGCGCTTGCCGAGGTGCGTCCGGAATTCAAAAGCGGTACGCAGTTTGAAGTGATCATCTTCAAGTGCATGGCTAAGAACCCACGCCATCGGTATCAAACCATGGGCGAGTTGAAAAACGCGATGCAGCACGTCGGGACAGCAAACGCATCCAGCGGTATCGGCAAGTTGATCAGCGCTTACAACGAAAACAAAGTCAAGGAGCGGGCCGCCAAAGGAAAAGGCATTCCGCCACTGGTTGCCGCGGGTGCAACGGCTGTGGTTATCGTCGCGTGCGGTTTTCTCTTCCAGGACCGAATTCGCCAGTTCATCGAGCCGGCGCCTGCCAGATATGAACGTGCCACTGTCGCGTTCAGACAAGCGTTCGACGAGAACAGGTACGATGTCGCTGAACAAGAGGCGCAAAAGATATTACGCATTGCCGAGGAAGAACGTTCAGAATGGCTCATTCCCGCCCTGGTCAATCTGGTCGACCTGCGGCGAATTCAGGGCAAAGTCAAAGAGGCTGAAACTTTTGATGCGCGCGTACAACAGTTGACTGATGAAAAATTGAAAGCGGTGGAACTGCGCGAAAAGAAATTGTTCAGCAAGTTGAGAGGCCTGGTTACTGCTGATGATCCAAACGTCGAAGAGATCGAGGACGTCTGTTTTCAACTCAGCGATCTTGCCCTCGGCTATATCGACAGCAATCAATACAACAAGGCTCGCAATGCACTCCAGAAGACCCTCTCCATAGCTCAGAAAAGTCTCGGTGAGAAGAGTCTGGTCAAGTCGAATTTGATCGATAATCTGGCGTTGCTGCGCATGAAAAACAATCTCGACGAAAATTATCCGGATATCGAAAGACAGCTAAATGAGGCGATCGAGACACGCCAGGAAGTAGCAGGCGGTGAAAGTACCGGTTTGATTCGACCGCTTGAAACGCTTTCTGAAGTGCAGCGGCGCATGGGCAAGCTGGATGACGCCAGAGCCAATGCCATTAAAGCGTTGAGCATAGCCCGCAACAATTTTAGATCCGGAAGCTTCCAGGCCGCCGAGTCAAAATGCCAGGTGGCCGAAATCGATCTGGCTCGTAAGAAACCTTCTGAGGCATTCAGTGCCGCCGACATCGCTTTGCGCACCATGGAGCAGGTCAAAGAGTCCGATGAACTGGACAAGGCACGATGCCACGTCCTGATGGGTGAGGCGAAAACAAACAAGGAAGAATTCAGCGACGCGTTGAAAGAATTGAACATCGCTCGAGAGATGCTGAAGGAAGCAACCGACAGTCAGGTTCTCTTACTTTCTCGTGCCTACTCTTGCATGGGCGACATCTACTCGTCTGAAGCCAAGCGCGATCTCGAGAAAGCGGAAGGCTTCTACAAACGCGCTCTTGCTCTGATGTTCCGCTCCCCTGCCCGTGAAGAAGCGCGTGTCTTGCACATTCTCGACAGCCTCTCGGAAATTTACAATCGGGACAGCAGAGCGGAAGAAGCGCTTGATATCTACAAACTTTCGGAACAAGTCGATAAAAGTACGGCTAAAACCATAGGAGTAATCGAGGACAGGCGTCTGATAGGGTCATACTATCGCGAGCAACTGAAATTTAAAGACGCCATTCGCTATTACGAACAAGCACTGACCCTGAGTCAGAACTCTTACGGCATTGAAAGTGCCGAGACATGCGAGTTGTCGGCCCTGTTGGCTGAAACCTACCTGAAAGACAAGAAGCCGCGCAAAGCAGAGCCCTTGATTTATCAGGCGGTGAAGACTTTGCATTCCGACGCGGTCAAAGACACACTCTCCCGCCCGGTCAAGCTCAAGGTCTTATCGATTTATTCGCGTTATCTAGAAACCGTGGGCGACAAGGAAAAACTACACGAGGTCAAGGAAGAGATAAATTCAGTCTGATAGACTAATGATGTGCCTTGGCCTTTTCTCGTAAGAGACCTTAATACCCTACCTCGAATACGATATTGAACTATGCGAAGCATCCTCTCGTTCTTGATGTTGATGACAACTCTAATGCTAGTCGGATGCGGCGGCGGCGAAGAGGGTGGTGGCGACACCGCCAATGATACCAGCGGCGCGCACACGGATCCGGCTGATGTCGGCAAGCAATGGGGCTATATCAGCTGGGAAGGCAAACTTCTCATCGAACCGAAATTCGAACGAGCATCTTCCTTCTCAGATGGTTTCGCTGCCATAAAAGAAGGCGGTCTCTGGGGCTTCATCGACAAGACCGGAGCTGTCGTCATCAAACCGGCGTACAATCAAGTCGGCCAGTTTCACGAACAGATGGCTCCCGTTCGCTCCCACAGATGGAAGTGGGGTTACGTTGACACGACTGGAAACCTGGTGATCAAGTTTCAATACGATGACGCCAAAGACTTCTACGACGACCGAGCTGCCGTCAAAGTGGGCGAGAAGTGGGGATTCATCGACAAAACAGGAAAGGTTGTTATCGAACCGACCTACACCGAAGTAAAGAACTTTGGTGACGGCAGGGCACCAGTGGTGGTGGAAGGCAAATGGGGCTACATAGATACGGACGGCAAGATGAAAATCGAACCTCAGTACGAAACAGCTGATTCCTTCGTTGACGGCGTGGCTGAGGTGCATACCAAGGACGGACAATTCGGTGTCATCGATCAGAACGGTAACTTCCAGAACCGTCAGAGCTTCCAATCGAACGTCGCTTATGCAGAGGGCCTGGCACCGCTCAAGAAAGAAGGCGATTGGGGATACATCGATGAGAAGGGCGATTTCGCAATCGAGCCGCGCTTTGAAGATGCCCAGAAGTTTTCCGAAGGACGAGCTCTCGTTAAGTTGAACTCCCGATATGGTTTCATCAGTAAAAGCGGCAAGCTGGTAATTAAACCGAAGTACTTCGAAGCGCTCTCGTTCTCCGACGGACGCGCCGCCGTCTGCATCAGATCCAACGACGCAGACGCTGCCGAAGAATAGAGGCTATACCGGTTACGGCGCCCTCACTGCATCTCGATTTTATGTTTCTTGAGATAGATTCTCGCTGCGTCCGAGAGAAGATCTCGGTGCATGCGCCAGGGATCGTTGAAGAAATTGACTCCCATTTCTCTGTCGAGTACATGAGTGCCAAGCAGGTCCCTGGCATACTCATCGCTTGTTGCGTTCTCAGCATAAACGATTCCATGCCCTTCCTTCTTCTCTTTCATATGCTTGAAGAAGTACTGCATGACACGTTCTTCATTGCGGGGCATGTGTGGTGCCATGATGATCACACGGAGGCGACGCCAGTCTTCCTCACCCAATTCTTTCTTCCAATCTTTGACTGCTTTATCCACATTTGACATTTCGATGCTCATCGAATAGTTGGCGTTGTCGAGACATTTCGGTCCCATGTCCCTGCAGAAGTCTTGCAGCGACTGCTTCGAGACCGTTCCATCTTTGACCACTTTGTCGATGAAGTCGCGGCTCGGGTTGATTATGTTCCACTGCTTTTGCAAAAGTCTTTCGGACAATTTCCATTCATTCAAATTTTTGCTGGCCGCCATGAAAGATTCTTTGAATGTTTGCAGTTCCCCGAGATCCTCTGAAGTCAGCTTACTGTCCGCCTTGTACACCAGTTTGCAAAAAATCGTCAGCGGTATGTGAGCCATCGATTTGAACAAATGATATTGCGGAGTGATGATAGTCACGACTTTTTCTTCGCCTTTACTGCGAAGAATAATCTTGTCTTCTTTAAGAACAACAATCGGTCCGAGTGACTGCAAGGCGTCTGTTCTAGCAGTGGCATAGATCTTTCGAAATTGACTGTTCATCTCGTCCCAGGGGACTATCAGTCTGGTTTGTTCTGTAAGCGAGATTTGGGAAACTTCATTTGTTGCCGGTTCCTTTCCGGATTTTGCTTGCGCTGGTTCCAATAGACTGACGGAACAAACTAATGCCACTGCAGGCAGTGACAGGTGAATAATTTTTCTCAAAGGGTCCTCCGGTACATTCAGCTCCACGAGGGCTGTTTCATATGCTGCCGCAGCGCTTACTTCGCTCTGGGTTTAGCCTTGACTCTCTTTCTTGTGATAGTTTTCTTGGTGGTCGTCTTAGCCGTCGATTTCGTGCTGCCATCAGATACGGTGCCCGCTGGTTTCGCAGCCGGCGGCGAATCTTCTGAGTCTACCGCTGTGGAAGCCGCTGGAGGCGGAGTGGATTTGTTGCCGGCGTTGCTGAAGTCCATGTTGAACTTGGTGAACTGTTTATCGATATCGTCGACGTCTGCCTTTTGCCAACCCTTCGCGGCAACGGCGGCTTCCAATTCCGTAAGCTCATTCAATCTTTTCGTGAACGTTTCCACATCAGCCGGTGTCAGCCAGCCTTTGTTCGCACCCATCTGGATCTGTTCCTTATAAGTGGCAATCCGTTCCTTGTACTTAGGATTGAAAACATTGGCGCCTTTGAATCCAACGCCGCGAGTTTCCACAGTAGTGGTGGTACTGGTGGTGCCATCTTGCGCGAATGCCGGCGCCGGCACAACGGTTAGACACAGGACAAATCCGATTGATGCCAGGACTCTATTGGCCTGCTTGTTCATAAAAACCCCCGGGTGATTTGGAATGACTTGGAACGACTGTGCCATGATACATCTAAAACAGAAAGATCTCTGTATTCAGCCAATACAGAGATCCACAATTTGTATTTGTCGTGCTCAGTCCTTCTGAAATTCATCCGCCACGGAGCGCAACGCGTTCAACACTTGCATGATTGCGATCGCGTCATCATCCGCCTGATCTCTCAAGGTGATTTCAAAAGCCGGCCCATTTGTTCCATCTGACATATCTTGACTCCCGTCAACGCCCTGAAGAAATATATGCGGGTTTACGCATTTTTCGACAGAAGGCCACGAATCCTCAGAAAGAAACCGGTGGTGACTGAGTTGGTCTGCGATTGGCGATTCGATCGTGGAAATGCATTGGCCTTGCGGGCTGCGGAGGTTCATAACTTTCCGGACCCGGCAGGGGAGCCTCTGTCTGATTGATCGAACTTGAAGCGGCCGGATCGGCGAAGGCAGGATTTGCCAGATCAGCCTGTTGGTAAGGGTTCTGCATCTGATGTTGCTGCTGGATCAAGCTCGGGTCCGTGCCCTGCGGGTACGCAAAGGCGGGTTGGTTTTGAACGAGCTGATTGTTGATGGTCTGAATAGGCTCGGCAAAAGGATTAGTGGGCACTCCTCGAGACGGTACCGGAGCCTCCGGGAACGGGGTAGTTTTAACCGACCCTGAGGCGGTGCGGTTCTCCGCTCGTGCACGCATCTGCGCCATCTTCTCGTCCTGATTGAGCCAGTAAATGCGGAATCCTGCCAGGCAGAAACAGGCAACGCCCAGGATGATTGAGAAATCAGACTTCACGATCAACAAAAGCGGGATTACAACCACCAGAACCATCACGGCCCAGAACGTCACAACGGCGCCCCGTCTGCTCTCTTCAAGTTTTTCAATCCAAGCTGGATGCATATTTCTTACCTTCCCGGTAGTTGTCAATAAGATAATTGCAAAGAGGCGGTTTGCACAGGGGGTTATTACGCTTTAATAAGGAATATGGGCAGATTTTTTCCCCACAGGTTCTCGCTCTTCGGCTTTCCTGGGACCTTAGATTGGGGCGAGGCATGCCTCGCCCCTACATTTAATGCCGTCCGCCCTTGCCGTTCGGAAGCCGCTAAATTCGCCAGGGATGCCCATTTCGGGAAATCGCCGGATACAGGTTCAGGGTTTTTCCCAGGGCCTTATCAACTCGTACAACTCAGAATGGAAGCAGGTGAAATCGCTGTACAAAAGCTGGCGGAGGAACGGATGGTGCAAAAGAGATCGGCAAGTGCGTTACTGGGTGCTCTGACCCTTCTGTCTGCTTTGAATTGTGGGCCCGGTCAGGCTCAGGATCCAAGTGGACGGTACCCGGCACCCAGCCGCAGTGCGGTTCCAGATATGCGCAAATCGGTAATTGAGCTTCCAGTGAAGAGTCTCTTCAAAAGTGACAGTTCATATGGATCGACAGGTGGAACGAGAGAGCCGGTCGATGTCAGAAAAATGGCAATCGAAAGACCGATCAAGAGCTTGCTGGTTAATCCAGGTGCCGTGCCTGCCACTCTACGATACGCACCATCTGTGGTGCCAGGTGCCGTCCGTTCTTCCAGCCCGCTTTCCAGAGCAATCGGCGCCAGTAAGAGAGCAGGAATAATCACTGCCACTGCGGAGACGGCGATGGCGCCTGCCGTTCCAACTGATGCGAAATCAGTGTCCACCGTCAAGTCGACAAGTTTGACCGGCCTGATAGCCTGGCGCAAGGACTTCAATGAAGCCCGGAAAGCATCAGCGCGATCCGGCAAACCTGTAATGCTGTTCCAAATGATGGGCAGACTCGACGATCGCTTTTGTTGAACGAATGCACGTCTTGCGAGAACCGTGTTGTTCTCGTCGCCTAAAGTAGCCCAGTACGTAAACGAGCATTTCGAGCCAGTTTGGCAATCGGTGCGGGAAGTGCCGACCGTTACGATCGATTTCGGCAACGGCAAGAAGATGACCCGCACGATGAACGGCAACATCGCCACCTACATTTGCAACAATCAAGGTTATGTGATCGATGTTCTCCCTGGAATTTATGATCAGGAAACATACCTGGCAGGATTGCAAGGCATTTATGAATTGTCGTGCCAGCTGCCCACCGACAGCAAGGCTTTCGATCTGGCTTTGCTCCAGCATCACCGCACGCCTGCCAGGTCATTGGTTGAAACGGCATCATCTGCGGTGCCTGGTGTAGCATCACCGGCAGTGCCACTGGATCCGACATCAATGTCTCCGATGTCCATTTCAATGGGCAAGGAACAGTTGATGGGAGATGTGAATTTGAATGAGAATGAACGCAGACCGATGATTCACACTTACCTCAGTGCAAGAGTGAAAACCAGACCTGAAGACATGAAGAAGTGGTTATACCGCGAAGTTCTCCATGCCGATCTGGATGATCCGATGCTGGGACTGGGCAAGGTACTCGGACAGAACTATCCGTTCGATGACACCAAAGGTTGATCAAGCTACCGCGACGCATTTTCTGACGATGTCGTCGTAGCCGAGCGTGAGAAGCCAGCTCGAGATGACTGGATCGATTTCCAATAGAGAACCGACGTTCTGTCTGGCGGGAGTGACGATGAACAGGCTCACTCGCTTGGTCTCTAAGCCTTTCTTCTTGGATAGATCGACGAATTCGAAAGCGCTTTTGGTGATCAAGTCTTCTTTTGAGTTTGGGGGAACTACCGCTGTTCCATTCAGTTGTTCCTTATCATCGATCAAGCAGTAATTGCCGTTGCCATTACCGTTGGTGAATAAACCTCCCAGCTCGACCATGCGATTGTGCTGGTTGACGTGCGCAATGCCGCTGCGCGCCGAGTGATCGAAAACGATTTCCATGACACGGGAAACCACCTGCATGATAGACGTGGGGCATGTGTCGACCTGATTCGGTTCGACCAGCACGGCATAAATTTCGGTGGCACCAAGTTGAATGGCGGCTTGGATGGGCGTGTTTCGCACCAGTCCGCCGTCCATCCAGCAGCCTTCGCCCTTCAATTGTCTGGGCGGGAAAAAGAGTGGTATTGCAGACGATGCCATCAGAATATCGATCAATTCATCCTGAGTATCGATTTCGTCGCTGGTAAAAATTCGGGTTTGCAAATTGCAGAGATCGGTGGATACAAAACCCACCCTGGTTGCCGCTGCCTTGAGCTTTTCCAGACTTACGCACTGGCGCAAAAGGTTTTCCAACGGCGAATTGTCGAGGAACCCCAATTGCTGTCCGAAGATGACCCGCCTCAATCGACCTGGATCGGGCAGCTTATAGACGTCGGAAGTGCGAATCTTGCGCCACATCTCAAGCAGAAGATCCATATCGTTTTGCGCCACCAGCGCCGCATTCAGGGCACCTATGCTGGTGCCAATCACCCAATCGAAGTGAAAATTGCGTTCGGCACAGGCTCGTGCCACGCCCGCCTCGTAAGCGCCACGGCCGCCACCGCCGGAGAGCACGAGGGCTCTGACCGGTGCGGAAGGGTCCCGCTTTGATTGAGGATCAGACATGAGTTGAGAACTCTCACTATCGGTTTCTTGTTAAGTGGAGTCAAATCCTGTATTAGAGGCTCCACCTTTACTTTACCGCTAATCCGCAATTTAGCAAATCTTCTTAATTTACTGCCGCGCTGGTTTTCACGCCAAAGCCCTTGAGCCAGTCGTTTAAATTCTCGGCGGAACGCTGATGGATCCTCACGTTCGACCGAACGCGCTCGATCATTTTGCCGGCCATACGCCTGCCTCCCTTCATGGGGTGAGTGGCAAGAAATTTTTCCAGATCGTCGGCCTGCGACTGCATGACGAACGATTTGGCACCGGACACGATGCGCGGGAAGATGTGGACCGGGTAGCGCTCTTGCATTTCGCTCCAGTGTTCCTTGACGAAACGCCAGCCAATCTCGCGCCCCTCGGTGGTTTCGATCAGCTTCAGAATCACATGTGGTGCGTCTTGGGTTTTCACTTCGTCTGTCAGCATCAATTCCAGTGTGCGTTTCTGCAACGGTTCCTTCCTGAAGTAGGCCAGACCTTCCAGGTTGCGAACCATCGCTTCGGCGGTTGAAGCTTGCTTGAAGGACCGCTCCATATCGGCGTAAACGGTTTCATCCCCGTTGTAGGCCATGATGGAGACGAGGGCATCGTACAGATTCGGATTCAATGATTCCGGCTTATCCAAATAGATCTTCCACAATTTCTTGGCTTCATCTATGGTGGCACCGTCTTGACCGAAAGTTCCCATTGCATCGAGAACATGTGCTCGCAGCATCTGCATCAACTCCGGCTCTCCATCGGCGGCTTGCCAACCCAGCTTCTGCGCCAGCGGTCCTAAACGATCACGAACGAATGCAGCAAATTGTGGTCGCGACTGTTCCTTCACATACCAATCGATGGTGGCGAATTGATCGACGAGAAGATCCATTACGTTCGGATCCGATTCGTCACGATAGTGCGCCGTCAAGTTCAAGTAACTGTCGATTGGCTCCAGTCCTGCCTCTACCATCGACCATGAATCATCGAGAAGTTGATACCGCTCTCTCGCTGTCAGTTTGGATTGCAAAATGGAACCCAGTTCATTCATTCGTTTTTCCGGATAGTGAACGCGGAAATAGCCATCAGCACCGGCGTTCAAAAAGACTGGTTTGTTGAATGACAATGCGGCAACCGATTCGCTTTTGTCGTTCAACAGAACTTTGATCGTGTAACCATCGTTGCCATCCTCTAGAAACCGAGCTGTGATCGGTATTTGCCACAGTTGATTGGAGTTCTCCTCTTTGCCTTTTTGTGAAATGCTGAATCGAGTTTGCGATAGATTCATGGCCTGATCTTTCGGTTCCGGAGAAACAGTGACTACCGGATAACCTGGCGAGTAGACCCATTCTTGCATGATCTTCGCGACCGGTTTTCCCGACGCGGCTTCCAGCGATTGCCAGAGATCTCTGGTTTCTGCATTGCCGTATTGATGTTCGCGAATGTAGTGCTGAATGCCCTTCATGTAAGTCTCTTCGCCCAGGTAGCGCTCCAACATTCTAAGAACGGAAGCACCTTTGTCGTAAGTAATTTCGTCGAACATCTCTTCGACTTCACCGGGGTTGGGCACCTTCGAATAAATTGGTTTGGTCGAGGCGAGCGAGTCGGTCGCCAGTGCTGGAGCGCGATCCTTGACGAATAGATCCCACGGATGCCAGTCCGCATTGTATGCTTCGAGAACTTTGACCGACATCCAGGTCGCGAATGCTTCGTTCAACCACAGGTCATCCCACCATTTCATAGTGACCAGATCGCCGAACCACTGGTGTGCCATTTCGTGTGCTACGACCGAGGCTACATCTTGCTTCGCCTGTGTCGAGGCGGTCTTTTGGTCGACCAGCAAACGTACTTCTCGGAAGGTAATGGCGCCGAAATTTTCCATCGCTCCCGGTCCGAAATCAGGAATGGCGATCAGATCCAATTTCTTCAGTGGATATTTCACGCCGAAATATGATTCCAGATACGGCAACATTTTCGCTGCCGCGTCTCTGGCGAAAAGCCCTTGTGCTGTGCGTCCCGGTACGGTCCAGATGCGAATGTCAACGCCGTTTGCCTGAACAGGTTCCGTACTTTCGAATGGACCGACGATCAATGCCACCAGATATGTCGACATTTTTGGCGTTTCTTCAAAAGTGATCTGGCGCTTATTGCTGCGACCATCGACTTTGTCGAATTGAACGGGTGCGTTGGAAATGGCTGTGAGAGCGGGATCTATTGAAAGTGTGATTTTGAACGTCGCCTTCATGTCAGGTTCATCGAAACAAGGAAACACCTTGCGCGCATCAGTGGGCTCCAACTGCGTGACAGCAAGAATCTGCTTTTCGCCCTTGTCGTTCTTAAAAGTCGAGTAATAGAGCCCGGCAAGTTTGTCGTTGATCTGGCCGCCAAACTTCAGTCGCAATTCGTACTTGCCTGGCTTTATGGCGTTCTTAAACCGCAAACGCACCAGCTCATGTTCTTTGTCTTTTTCGATCTTGGTCGCTTCGATCCACTTGCCATGCCCGTCGCCATCGGACTTAAGCGAAATCTCCGGCTCCGAAATATCCAGGTCGATGGCATTGAGAATGACTGTTTTAGTGGCATCGGTGACGTTCAAAAAGATTGTTTCTTCACCGCTGAATTGTTTGTGCTCCAGATCCGGTTCGATGAAAAGCCTGTATGTCTCGGGCATTACGGTGCGCGGAAGCCGTTCTATAACTACATCATCATTGTTCTCGGATTTGACTTTTGACTTCGCCTTTTTGGCAGGCTTGGCCTTGCTTTCAGTCTTGACCGCCGGAGAGCTCTTCTTCGCCAGCGCCAACGAAGGCGTTGCGGACTGGCTGAGAACCAGGATGACCAAAAGAAGTGGAACAAGTTTGCCTGTGTCCAAACGCTTGATTCCCCGCCCCGCAAACAATCGATGCATCGTCAGTCCTCCCCATTGAGTTTCCAATCATACAGAGGCGCTGTCCTGGCATAATTAAATTGGCTGGATTGTTTTACGACTGATTCATTAAATGAGTGTTTCTATCTGGCTCGATTCGGCGTTTTAGCGCTAGCCTATTGCGTGTCTCTGACGGGGATTTTCCAATGTTTTTCAAACAGTTCTTTCTCGCCTGTCTTGCCCATGCCTCGTACATGGTCGGTTCCGAGGGCAGCGCCTGCGTCGTCGATCCGCAAAGGGATGTCGATCAGTACATCGAGACTGCCGAAAAGAACGGTCTCAAAATTGAGTACATTATTGAAACCCACATCCATGCCGATTTCGTCGGCGGTCACAAAGAACTGGCCGAGCGCACGGGTGCCAGGATTCTCTTCAGCCACCATGCTGGAGCCGGTTTTGACCATCAAGGCGTGAAAGACGGCGACAAGATTGAGGTCGGCAAGGTCACGCTGAGCATACTGGAAACGCCTGGCCATACGCCTGAGAGCATTTGTATCGTGATTACGGATCATGAAACATCGGATGACCCTGCCATGGTTCTCACTGGAGACACACTGTTCATCGGTGATGTAGGCAGACCGGATCTGGTTGGAGCGAAAGGCAAAACCAGTCAAGAGATGGCAGGCATGCTTTACGACAGCCTGCACAACAAGCTGTTGAAATTGAAGGACGAAGTGCTCGTCTATCCTGCGCACGGAGCCGGCTCCCTGTGCGGAAAAAACATGTCGACGGAACGGTTCTCCACTATGGGTCAGCAGAGGCAAATGAATTATGCTCTGCGACCGATGAAGAAAGAGGAGTTCGTCTCCATGATGTGCACTGACCTTCCTGAAGTGCCGGCCTACTTCTCCGCTGCCGTGGAGAAAAACAAAGCAGGTGCCCAGACGTTGAAAGAACTGCCGGCACCTAAAGCGATGAATGCTCAAGAAGTGAAGGAACTGATGGGCAAGGATCATCTACTGGTCGACACGCGCTCTGGCTCTCTCTATGGTGCCGGACACGTTCCTGGTTGTATGAACATCGGCCTGGGTGGTCAATTCGCATCATGGGCAGGAAGCTTGATACCAATCGGCACACCGATCATGCTCGTAGTCGAAGACAAAGAGCACATCGAAGAAGCCGTAACCAGGCTGGCTCGAGCCGGTCACGAATCGGTCGTCGGTTACCTGGACGGTGGCATCTATGCCTGGAGCAAAACCGGTTTAGACACTGGCGAAACGCCGCAGATCACCATCGATCATTTGAAGGAAAAAATGACCAGCGAAGAGAACCTTCAGATAGTCGACGTGCGCAGACCCGGAGAATACAATGGCGGCCACGTTCCTGGCGCCATCAATCTTTCATTGTCGGAACTTTCGAAGAACGTTCACAAGCTCGATCCGAACCGACCAACTGCAGTGATCTGCCAGAGCGGCTATCGATCCAACATTGCTGCCTCGATCATGCGCAACAATGGTCTCACATATTTGTACAACGTGATTGGTGGTACGAGCGCCTGGCGCAACGCCGGTTACGACGTCGAGATGTCGGACAAGGCACCAAGCTGCGCTTCCGCTTAATGACGACGTCCTCTTTTTGATCCAAAGGCCTTTAGTATTTTCACGATTGGCCCGAAATCGTTTCGTGCCTACACTGCCTGTGTGGAGTTAACGCCTGGGATCGTTAACAGTGGTGTGTGTAATCCCGAGGACGCAAGAGTGGGCGAAACCCAACGTATACAAGATTCGGCAGTCCAGCCGGGTCTCAAGCATGATTACAAATCGGATCCTATCGATCTGACCAATGTTGGATTTGATCCATCGAAACCCGAAGACCGGATGGTGATGCGCCGTTTGCTGCGAGGACCGATCCGAGATCTTCCTCCGATACTGTCTGCTCAGTCCATTGTTCAGCCGGAAACCGAGCAGATTGGACCACCGCAAGTTTGCCCGCCCAATGACAGCTATCAGAAACTGGTCACCAAAGCCTGGAACAACATTTACGATCCCAAAAAGCTTGGTGATTTGACTGAACTTCAAAACAAATACAATTGCGAACTGCAAGCGAAAAATGATCCGGTCTACTATGCCAATCAAGCATTGAAAGCGACAGACGACCCCTATACACGCGTCATGGACAAGGCGGAATCGGACGCGGAGAAGGATGAAAATGAAGGGGTATTTAAAGGATTCGGACTGCTGTTCGCCGATAAAAGTGTGACAGCGGATCCAAAATTCCCCAGTCCGTTAAAATTGACCGGCACTGTGGAGAACAGCCCTGCCTTCAAAAAGGGCATCAGGTCTGGCGATTACATCGTCGCGATCGATGGTGTTGCGCTGAAAGGAAAAACTTTCGATCAGGCCTTCGATCTAATTGACAAAGGAAAGGAACAAGAATTCTCCATTCTGCGCGATGGAAAAACCTTCAAGCACAAGATGACAGCTGAAGAAACAGACGTTCCAGCCGTCAAGTCGAAGCGATTGGCAGGCAACATTGCATACATTCAAATCAAAACCTTCGATCAAAATGATGTGTCGGATGAACTTCAAGAAGCGCTCAAGAAGCACCGCAAGGCGAGTGGATTCATTATCGACGTGCGCGACAATACCGGCGGATTTTTCCAGGAAGCGATAAACTCGGCGTCTTTGTTCGTCAAGAACGGAAAAATCGTATCGACCAGAACAAGAATAGATCTTGACGAAAAGGGTGGCGCTAATCCCGCGGCTGGTGCCGGTGGCACCGATCAGCAGACTCCCGCGGTCGCCGGCGATGCCGCCAAAGGTGCATCGCAAGCCACCGCCAATGGTGCCAAGAAGCCAATGGACTTCGAGAAAGTGACATATCATGTCAACGCTAAAGGTTTGACTGAAACTACTGTGGACGAAAACGAAGGAACGAAACAAGAGAACGTCAGGACAAGATATCCGGACCTGGTCGACAAGCCCACTGTCGTGCTGGTAAATGGTGATTCCGCTTCTTCCTCTGAAGTGTTCACAGCCGCGCTTCAGCAGAACGGTGACGCTAAAGTAGTGGGAACAAAAACCTTCGGAAAAGGCATCGGTCAGACAATCTTCTACAATCAACCCGAGAGCAGCACTCTGCGTGTGACCAGCTTCCGCTATTTCACACCGAAGGACAACTGGCTTGGTGATGGACATAACGAGAAAATCGGAATAAGACCTGACTTTGAAGTACACAACGGACCAGGCGCCAAATTCGGTTCTCGCCAGGACCGCCAACTCAGAGTCGCAATGCAAGAAATCAAAAAGAAAATCGGCACCAACAAGTGGTAGCCGATTTACAATGCATCAAATGTGGTGCCTATTTGATTTTCATACCGCAACCGGAGAGACGATACCACCATGGCTGGCGTAATTTCTCGAGTTCGGTGAGTGCGCTGTCCAGTTTGTTTTGAAGTTCTGTAGCGCGTCTGGCCTGGTTCTCGAGCACCGGAATCAGTTCCAACTTAGACTCTTGCTCTTCAACCACGCGCTCCATGTGTTTGATGCGAGCATAAGCTCTGGTCAAACGACGATTGGTTTCGGCAAGCAATTCGTGCACTTTTTGAACTTGTCCGAGAAGCTCGAGCAAGGTTCTGGTTTCGTAGTAAACTGTCGTCTTCTCGAGGTCGACAACTGGCTCGATTACCGGCTCGACAACTTCGACATGGGCTTTATCAAGAAAAGCTTCCAAACCTGTCAAAGTAACCGGGTCTGGTCGCGCCTGTTGAGGATTCGTATTCATAGTCTAGTAATACTTTCTAGTTTGCCACTCGTGAATGACATTATCTGTGGTGCCTGCCATGAGCGCAACACTTGACTACTCGCAGTGCTCCATTGCCCCATCTATTGTCCGTTTTGGGGAATTACTCTTCGTCCGCTCCGGCACTCTCCGAAACTTCTTCTCGGTCGCTGGCACCTTCGGCGGTGCCACTGGCTGAAGAGGATCCGGATGCCGGTCGTTTCTTCTTGCCGGCTGTTACCATGTAGTAAATGGTCACTCCGAAGATCGCAAAAACCATCGTGACAAGAATTCCAATCGAGAAGATCATCAGCTGATAGCCGGCTGGGTCAGCCTTTGTCGACTCTGCTATCGGAACGAATGCATCCCCTGGTTCCGTCGCCCATGCTATCGAGAAGGCACCAGATATGATGCTTGAGAGAACGGCAACGACGGCCGTTCTTACCCCAATCGAATATCGAGAGACTGATATCATATTGATTTCTCTTCCGGATAGTTCAGTTCTCTCCAGCGCCGCATGCCGCCGTCCATCGAGAGTACGTTGGTGTAACCCATCTTCTGCATGTTGAATGCGGCCAGTGCGGATCGGTATCCACCGCCGCAGTAGAGAATGACTTCGTCTTTTTTGTCAGGAATTTTTGTTTCGATGTCGCGTTCCAATATTCCGCGACCAATGTGTTGAGCCTGGGGAGCGTGTCCTTCAATCCACTCGTGATCTTCTCTGACATCGACTAAGTGGAACTCTTCTCCGCGTGTCAAACGTTCGTAGACAACTTCCGGAGTAGTTTCCTTGATGCTTGGTCGAACTTCTTCGACGAGTTTGACAAACGCTTCCGAATGTTTCATCGCGTTCAATCTCCATGCCCTGGACAAACGATAACCGGGAGTATAGCAGTTCGCGGTCGCCGATCACTTTATAAGGGCAATGTTGAGAATTCGGCGAATGGGCGAATGTGCTGAGATAATCAGGCAGATTCGTCTCTCGGAGAAAGATAATGCTTTACAAACCAAGTCAGAACACCATCGACCTCTTCGGTACAAAAGTGCCTGAACCGCGCGTGTTGATTGATTTTCTGGGGTTTGAAACACACGTCAAACAAATCCGTGAGAAGCGCGGCGCCTCGGTCTGGCCGGGCTGGTACGATCATGCTGCCTACTACATCGTCGACGTCTCCGCCGCCAAACTGTTCGGACCAGGTGAGGAAGTTGTCATTCCTGAGTGCGTGAAGGCTGCCGATTACGAATTTGAAATTGGCTGCTATGTCACTAAGTCAGCGACTTTGAAAACGATGGAAGAAGCAGTGGCATTCTTCAAAGAGAACTGCTACCTGACGATTTTGAATGATTGGTCGGCGCGCGACATTCAGAAGATCGATATGCTCGGTCTCGGTCCCGCCAACAGCAAATTCATCATCGGCAACAGCATCGGACCGAAACTGGTTCCTGCCAGGGATCTGAAGATGGATGAGAACGGTGTTCTCGACATGAAGATGACATTGAAGATCAATGGCGAAGTGAGAACGGAGACGAATTACAACACGCTCTATCACACTCATCCGGAAAGCAAACAGAAATCGGCCTGGAGTTTCCCACGCTTGATGGCATTCCTGGGCAAGCAAAACATCGCTGTGGAGCCGGGTTACCTGCTTGGTTCCGGCACCGTGGGTAATGGCTGCATCGCTGAGTTCTCCGCGAAAGTCGATCCTGACACCAACAAAGAGTTGGAACCGGCTAAATTCACCTGGTTGAAGAACGGCGATGTCGTCTCGCTAGAGGCAGAAGGCATCGGTGTTCTAGAGAACAAGATTCAAATCAAACATCTCGCCGCCGTCAACTAGTTTCATAATCGATCGAACTGCGTGCCACCGTCTGTGGTGCATCGTTCTTAATTCTGAAAAACGGCTCTCTCTTAACTGCGAACACAATTCGTAGGGGCGCACTGCGTGCGCCCGTTGAACGATGTTCCGCGATCATAAGAGTTTGCCCTCGGAGGGAATCGAACCCTCAATCCCTTACGGGCACCGCATTTTAAGTGCGGCTCGTATACCAGTTCCGACACAAGGGCGTAAGAGCCATATTGTACAGAAAATCGAAGCCCAATGCTTTCAAATCCCGAGCGATTTGCATTAACAGTGCATTGAAACGATTGACAATTAACGACTGGCTGCGGCGTGGTCGAGCTTTTCGAGCTGTGCGTCGAATTCGGGCGTTCTTGCATCGCCACGCTTGAAGAAATAGATCGACCAGAGGCTGATGAACAGCCATGAGATGCCTATTGAGCGATCTAGGAGACGTTTGGCATTGCCTGGATCGTGGAGGAAATTGCCTGTCAGACTGGACAAGAACAGGGTGATTGGATCGGGCTCAATCAAATTACCGCTTCTGGCCCAGGTCAACACTTGAATGCACGATAATGTCACTGTTGCCCAGATGGCTAAAACGACGGTCCTCTGCGAAAGATCCGAGAGCCGTACATCGAGAAACCCGGTTTCATCAAACGAAACGACGATCGGGCGCCTCAAATAAGCGGCGACCAGGAATGCCAGAATTCCGGTAACCAGGAAAGCAACCTGGTTGGCTTGCCAGGCTTGAGCGAGATAGAAAATTGACGCGGCGAACCAGGCATAAGCTAATGTGAGCCGTCCGCGGGACATCCAGTGCGTGCGAGTGGTGCGAATAAACACCGCTATGCCGCCAAGAACGGCAAGGAAAGCGCATCCGAAGGCATAGACAACATCGATGGCGGCATGTGCTCGTTCTTCTTGATATCTTGCCAGAAGCGTAGCCGCTTCAGGATCGACACCGAAGAGATCGTAATAGTCGACTCTAAATGATTCATACGCTTCCGTGCTGTGAAATTCTTCAATCCGTTCTCTCATTAATCCTTTGATGGAACGCTCTAAGAAGGAACGCTCCGGACCGAAGAGGTTATAGAAGAATGCGGAAATCACCGTGTCATGGTGCTCGCTGTAGCGAACGGAGACAGGATGCAGGAATTGCGCATCCTGACTGAAACGCTCCTTCGCCCAGGTCCTCAAAGACTCCAGCGCCGTGGCGTTCTTGCTTGAATAATCGGAGTGAACCAGCACCATTCCGATATTAGAAGTCATCACTTTGTTGACGAACTGCGGATCGCGCGAGTTCTGCACTTCAGGGGAGTTTGTCTCGTAGTAAGGATCAACTATCGGTGCGAGATCCGGCGTGTATTTTTCAAAATACGACAAGAGTGCCGAAGCCAGCACGAGGATGAGAATGCCAATTGTCAGTTTCCGTCGACTCACAGTAATTCAGCTCCGCGGTCAGCTGTCAGGTGCATAAGTATATTCGCTGACGGAACCGTACTGGGCTTATTTGAACAGTGATTATGTTAAAAGACTCTACTCTAAAAATTTGCTCTCAAAGAATATCTTCGCGAACCGCCACAACGTCCGCTATGTCAATCAGCTGTCACCCCGGCTGGTTAGATTGGCGATTACGAACGAGGAACGCTTCGTATTCGAGCGGACAAAGTTCTTACAGCAATCACAACGCTGCCTGTCTGTTCGTTAAGGAGAGCTGCTCCGACAGCAAATGAGTTTCCACAGTGGTGACAGTTGAACGGTATCGCCCGTGGTGCCCATGGAACGTGATACCATATACGGTGGCGCTTGAATTCATGGGATTATCGGTCCAGCATAAGACTGGACGACATGACGACCAGTCGACAATACGACAAATGCCGGCGCCTTATGCCAAAATTTGATACCTGGCGATCTGAATTTGAGGAAAACGTTGATGAAAACCGAGTTATCGTTAGCTGACGCCTGGGAGCAAGAAGCTGAAAAGTGGGTCGAATGGGCTCGCAAACCGGGTTTCGATTCGTACTGGCAATTTCATCGCGATCAATTTCTCGAAATTGTGCCGCCTCCTGGTGAACTCACTGTCGATGTGGGTTGCGGAGAAGGGCGACTGACACGGCATCTGAAGGAAATGGGACATAAGATCAAAGGATTTGATGCTTCTAAAACCCTGATTGCTGCAGCCAGTTCACTGGATCCCGAGGGATTCTACGGAGTTGCTAATGCCGCGAAACTCCCTGTACAGAACGATTCCGCGGATCTGGTCGTCTCCTTCATGGTGCTCCACGATGTCGATGACCTGGCCGCCTGCGTCGGCGAAATGGCCCGGATCTTGAAACCTCGGGGGCAGTGCTGTGTCGCCATCGTGCACCCCCTTAACTCGGCTGGCAACTTCACCACGCCTACGCCGGAGAGCGAGTTCATCGTCAAAGGAACGTATCTGGGCGAGTTCAAATACAGCGACACTCTCGAACGCGACGGCATGGAGATGACCTTCCACAGCGCCCACAGACCGTTGGAGCAATTCAGCCGGGAGTTCGAACGAGCTGGGCTGTGCATGGAAGCCATCAGGGAGCATGCGGTCCCCGAGAGGCAATGTGAGATAACGCCCGCATCCAGGCGCTGGCAGCGTATACCGCTCTTCATGCACTTCAAGCTGCGCAAATTACAGGGACCGTCGCATAATCAATAATCGCCTGACATATGTTCGACAATACGACAAGTCGTATGACCCGGACCCCGCCTTAGAGGTGTCCGCCACTACTGGCGATACCAGTATTTTTACGTTCACGCAACGCGATCGAACAGGCGCGATCTTTGGAAAGCATCTCCACGACTTCATTAATTAGTCGACGACCACCCTCATAATTCATATGGACGATGTCGTAAAAAACGCTGGAAGAATAATTTTGATCGCCGTAAAAGTCGCGATAAAGAACACCGTTTTCTTTCGTGGTTGTCTTCACGAAATCCCTGTATTCATCGTAGAAACCAGGCGGCATCATCTTTGTGTTGAGCGACGCCATCGGCATGTTCAACACCACGAGTTGAACGTTTGCTTCCTTCGTCGACTTTATTAATCGTTTGAAAAACTCTTTCTCGATGTTCAACAACGACTCATGTCTGGTCTTGTAACGTTCGCCAAAATCTTTTGTGTTGTCCTCGAAAGGCGGCTCATAATCAGGGGTTATGACGGACCATCCCGGTTCCAACTGCGCGTCGATATTCAACGTCACCAGCTTTTCTTTCTCTTCCTTCGAGAACGGTCTGCCATTATATATGGTGCCCATGTATGGTGCCATGACAGACTTGGCTTGATCTGCGAGAGCCGCTTGAACACTTGGTTTGCTTCCCCAGAGATAAGCTACCCTGCCTGCGATGAAGTCCGTTCGATCTCTCCACTCGGGCATCGCCAGATCCAGCAACGGTTCCACATCAATCAGCCTGCTCAAGTATTTGAACGTCGGAGTCGTGCCCGGACAGCGGACTTTGTTATCGATGAAATCGCGAGCGGAAATTCCGAGAACAACTACCTTTGGTTTCTGTTTCCCTTTCATCAACGTCTCGAAAATAATCCAATCATCCGAGATCAGACTTCCGGGCATGGCGAAGGTCGCACAAACAGGCTTTTCCAGACCCATCTCTTTTGCAATTCTGTCTTGCGCATATTCCGTTCTATGATGATTCGTATGGTCGACAGCTTTCTTGGTGTGTTTTGCATCGAGCATGGCGAACGGATGCAGGAAAAGAGAGGAGCCAAGAAAAACTACGTCCGGCGCCTCGGGCTGGTTCACATAGTCCTTCGTGGCCCAGTAAACCCAACTGTGATCCACCGGCAGGTTCTCCGCAGTTGTTTTGCCGAACGGACTGGCGCACATAAAAACGAAGTTCACCGCGAGAACGACGGCAGCCACAGCCAGGGCGTGACTGTTCCAAAGAACGCCTGCCAGCTTCTTCAGCAGTTCCTTTGGCTTCAGTGTCCTGGTCTCTTTCATCGTGTGCTGACTGTTCTCCTTAGAACTGGAAGTAGATAAACTTGGGTGATGAATCCGGTGCGAAGATCAAGAGCAGGAGCACCATGGAAGCTACGTAGAGAACGTCCAGTGATTTCGGCATCACGATCTTTGTTTTGCTTGCCAGACCCGAAATAATCTGCCCTGCGAAAAGAACGACCAATATCGCCGGCAGTACCATGAAGACAATTGGATCTGTGATGGTCGGCAGGCTTAGCGCCAGGCGTGCGCCCGGTTCTCTCGCAGCTTCTCCGAATGTCAGCAGTTTAGCGATGATCTCCATGGCACTGCCGAAGGTATCAGCCCTGAAGAACACCCAACCGATGCAAACAGCGTGGAACGTCACCAACACAGAGATTACGCGTCCGGCAGCTGAATCCAACGCGGTTCGCAAGATGGTGAACGGTTCCGAAATGCGACGGAACTCTTTATGGACGATCAATAGAATTCCTTGATAGGCGCCCCAGACAACATAGTGCATTGCCGCGCCGTGCCACAATCCGCCTAGCAACATGGTGAGAAACAGATTCCTATACGTAAACCACTTGCCACCCTTGCTGCCGCCCAGCGGGATGTAGAGATAGTCGCGCAACCAGGTCGAAAGCGAAATGTGCCAACGATGCCAGAACTCAGAAATGTTTCCGGCCAGATAAGGCAAATTGAAATTCGGGGGAACTTTGAAACCGAGTAATTGTGCGGACCCGCGTGCAACATCGGTATAACCTGAAAAGTCGAAATAGATCTGAAATGCAAATGCATAAACAGCCAACCACAGGTCGACACCGTTCAACAACTCAGGATGCTTGAACGCACTATCAACCACCACAGCCAGGTTGTCGGCGAAGATCACTTTTTTGAATAGTCCGAATACGACAAGTTTGAAGCCTTCATCGAAGTCTTTTAGCTTGAGGTTCATCTCCTTATCGAGCTGTGGGACGAAGTCTTGATACCTTTTGATAGGACCGGCTATCTGAGTCGGAAAGAAACTGGGAAAAAGCGCAAAGTTCAAAAACGACTTGATTGGTTTGTCGCCCTTGTACACATCACAGATGTAATGGATGAACTCGAAGACAAAAAATGAGATGCCGAGCGGCAAAATGATGTTCATTGAAATGGAACAGTGTTTGCCGAATGGCGATAGCGCCGAGTTCAAAAGGTCGAGGCTGAAATAGGCATATTTGAAAACACCCAGCACGACCAGGTTGACAACAATAGTCAAAATCAACAAAAGCTTGCGATGCTTCTGGCTATTGCTCACCCACAGACCGAGGAAGTAATTGACGACGGTCAACCCGAGAATGAGCACGCCATAGACCGGTTTCCAGCTCATGTAGAAAACATAGCTGGCAATCAAGAGCAAACCCACTCTCCACTTGCTCGGGATGAGCCAGTAAAGAGCGAAGACGACGGGAAGGAAACCTAAGTAAGCAGCGCTGTTAAATAACAAAAGGGCACCGGGTTGGTTTTGCCGAAGAACTAATGTTATTAGAAGAAGACAAGAGTTTCGCTGCTTTGAATTACTTTTTATCATTATGGTAATGTGGAAACCGTTCGCGCCTAGCCCTGGGCACGAAGTCAAGCTTGTCCTTCTTAATGTGGGAATTTCGTAATGAACAATCCCTACACCATCCTGGGCCTCCCTGAGGATGCTCCGGAAAGTGAAATCGAATCAGCGTATCAAACGCTGAAGGAACGTCTGGCGCCAGATAAGTTTGCCGGAAAATCGGAGACGCAAGCTCGCCTGTGTTCCAGATCCATTGAATCCGCCTACAAAAAGTTGAAGAATCGCGCCAATCGCGAACAGTACAAGGACGAACTGGAGAAAGCGCACGAGTCCGCTCAACAAACGCATCCGCGCCTCGGCCAGATGTGTGTCGCTTCCGGAATCATTTCAATGGATCAATTACAGGAAGCTGTGCAAACGCAGATTGAAACCGGTCTTCCTCTTGGCGAAGTTCTCGAGAACAAACAGTTTCTTTCCAGGGCTGAACTGGAAGGTTTGCTTCTCGGGCAGGATTTGATTGATGTAGATGGTGAGAGCAACGATCCTGTAGCGCAGAGATTGGTGGCATTGAATCTGGCCACAGTCGATATGGTGCTCATCGCCCAGATGGAAATGAAGTGGCAACAAGTTCCACTCGCTGATATCTTCGTGCGGCACGGCTGGCTCGAAAAAGATATAGCAGACGTTTTCTTTCCAGCACATTGGGATCCTAAGCTTAGAATTCCACGTGGACAAGTTGTCGCG
>JADMIO011089328.1_pt1 | contig 57036 bp, 58 predicted proteins | sample 8958161 | NCBI WGS metagenome assembly JADMIO01 (sample SAMN16585339, study PRJNA669376) | soil metagenome | isolation source: Crop rotation soil | place: USA: Cullars Rotation, Alabama | collected 2011 | reverse complement strand
ACAACTTGTCCACGTGGAATTCTAAGCTTAGGATCCCAATGTGCTGGAAAGGGCAGGTTGGATCGTCTCCCCTCAGGCTGCGTCGGTTGGCGCCGTGTCGCGTCATCTTGCCCGGAGCTGGAGCGCATCGCGGATCGGCGAGGCGTTTTGCTCCTGGGATGCGGCGTTTACGGCTTCTTCGGGTAGGCCGCTCCGAATGGTATTCTTGGCTCCGGAGAGACCCGTCCATGCGAGCCATCAAGCTCCAAGCTCACATCGAGAAGGACCACACCGTGAGCCTCCAACTCCCTGAGGACGTGCGGGAGGGTCCCGCGGAGGTGATCGTCCTCGTCCCGGACCCGGCCGCGAAGACTGCCCACTCGCTCAGTGATTTCCTGGCCCGGTTGCCTCAACAACCTCGTCGCCCTCGCTCCAAAGAAGAGATCGACCGTTACTTGGAACAAGAGCGCCAGACCTGGGACTAAAAGAATCTGGATGCCTGCGTCGCTCTTACTACCAATCTGGCTGTACTTCCCCCTTCGTCACCTACCCTCTGCGCCGCTTCTTCACAATCGTTTCAATCTCCTTTGCTACCTGGTTTGAATCCTCATGTTCCCAGAATCTCAATACTAGCCATCCCGCCTCGCTGAGCTTGGTGTTCGTGTCTTCGTCGCGTAGCATATTTTGCTCAAGTTTGGCTCTCCACCATTCGGTATTACTCTTTGGCAAAGTGCGATGAACCGGGCAGCTATGCCAGAAGCATCCATCTACAAACACTGCAATCCTCTCGCTTCGGAAGACAATATCAGCCTGCCTCCTAAGTCCATCCACCGGAAAAACTTGGATCCTAAAACGCATTCCGAGTCTGTGGAGAGCCGAGCGAATCTCCAACTCCTTTTGCGTGCCTTTTTGACGCACGCTTCTCATTCGCTTTCCTGCGGACAGAGAGGAGGCTCGCGGGTGGTCTCGAGGCATACCAAATCTGCTGCAAGTGATTGACGTCTCGAGTGCAATTCCGTCAATAATGGGATTGCCTTGCGCGACTTGTATTCATCGCATCAATATGAGAGAGCAGGCTCGCGGCGATGATTTCGCCAATTTTCACGGGAACTGCGTTGCCAATTAGGCGGCCTAGTACATTAAAACGCACCCTTTCTCCTTCAGGCAAGAAGCGGTATGTATCCGGGAATGTCTGTAGTACGGCTGCCTCTCTAAGAGATATGGCTCGATCTTGTTCTGGATGTCCAAATCGGCCGTTGCCATAGCCAAAGCATTGAGTAGTGATTGTCGGTGCCGGAGAGTCCCATTCCATTCTCCCGTAGACGCTCGGGTATGTTTCGCCAGATTTCTTGCGATGACAAGATGCAATGAGAGATTGATCCCAATCGCGCCATGTGCCGCCTGGCGTGGAAGCTCTAATTCGACGGAGGTTGAGTGCGCTCAATGAGCATGCGGAGTGCAGCGCATCAAAGGGATCTGATTCCCCTGCTGCAAGTGGTGCTAGATGTGAAATAGCTTTCCGAACCGTCGCGCGGTCTGCGTTCGACGCGGGTGGCGCGAGCGAGAGTGGCCCGAGTCGGGAAGCCAGCAATACAAGCCGTCTGCGGGTTTGTGGAACGCCATAATGAGCACACTCGACGATATCCCACCATATCGAATAACCATCGAGTGCTCCGAGAAAATCAGTGAATATGTTGTGATCGAGGAGTTGAGGCACGTTTTCCATCGTCACAAAATCGGGCTTGACTTCTAGAACCAAGCGACCGAAATCGGCGACCAGATCCCATTTAGTGTCGTTGCGGGAACGGCGGCCCTTGCGACTATAGGTCGAAAACGGTTGGCATGGTGCGCAGCCGGCCAAAAGCCGCCATTCTGCAGCCTCGAAGCGCTGTGAAAGCTCTTCGCCCGTTAGTTTTCGGATGTCCCTTCGTAAAAAGACTGAATTATTATTGCTCTCATATGGAAATCGACACTGCGGATCGATATCAATGCCGGCAGAGACTCGTATTCCACCTCGTATGAGTCCATGAGTCAGCCCTCCTAGACCGCAGAAAAGGTCGACGCACACAATTCGCGCAGCTTCACATTGCACCTTGACATCGCCGACCGAGCTTTCCGATATCACCATCATATCCCCGCGGTCGGGCGCTTTTCCGGAATTAGGAACTCGTAATTTTCGATATAGGCTCTAAAGCCGGCGATGACCTCCTTCAGGTACAGGGCAGTCCGCTCTTTCAGGTCCCGTAAATCGGTGACAGTGACGCCCTCGCCGCATTCGGCAAATGATAGGCTGCCATGGGCGAGCCTGTTCCGAAGATTCTTTACGAGAGCAAGGGGGCCCTTGTCGTCACGGAATGGTTGCTTGATGCCGGCGTAGACCTCCGTGCTTATACGCAGGGCGAGGCCTAAGCGTTTCGTGATTGCCAGGATTTCTTCGTCGTCCCAATTGCCTCTCCGGCCCCTCTCGACTGCCCAGTTAGAAAGGGGCAGTGACCGTACCAGTATTTCGCAAAGCTCGAAAGCCGATTGAAGGCGATTGTCGAAATTGAGCTCGACATGCGTGCGGGCGGCGGAGCGCACCCATTCGCGGCGTATCTTGTCAGACAAGTCGCCGGGGAACCAGCGGCCGTTATCTGCTGATGCCGAAGAAATCGCGTCCACGCATCGTGTGATCGTCGCCTCGACGAGATTATAGAGTTGGAGATAGACAGCAGAGTAAAGAATTTTTTGTTGCCTAGCTGTGATTGGCGTTTCTCCCAGCTTCGGCGGTCCGACCTGTACTTGCCGCTCCAGGGCGTCAAGGAAGTCCAAATACGTCTCAATTTCATGAAGTCGTTCTTCAAAACTCTCGGTCAACGAGTTCACGCTTTAAGGTCTCCGAGTAAGTGATCCCTCACGAAGTAGAGCCGGTTCCTGAGCCGCCCAATTGCATTTGCACCGTCCGATCCGGTAACTTCACGGAAGTCTTGACTGGTCAACCAATCCACCTGGATCTCTTGGGAGGCCAACTCTGGTCGCTGTTGCAGCGCAAGGTAACTCCCGATCGCGATAGCTTCGAATCTGGCCCTAGGCGTAGCCTTTCCTCTCGATGTTCGCCGGAAGCCGAACGGAAACACCCGAGCAACAAAAGTCATAGTGTCAGTAAACCGTTTTCGATAACTAGAGGCCGCACTCGGATTTTCGTGGAATATTTTATTCATCCTTCGCGCATAAGCGAACAAGAATTCAGAGACTCTATCCTGATAGCCCTCAAGTCCGTCGCCATAAGCAAAGAACCGTGTGACGAGCTCTTCCCGCTCACGGAGGTTGTTTTGTGCTTCTGCTACTGGTGCCAGTTCAATGAAGCTTCGCTCCTTTGCGAGCTCAATGACTAGTTCGAGGAATGGGCCCACCAGTGCTCCGCGTCGCACCTCGGCATTGTTTGCGACTTTACTTCCAGTGTTGATCCGGTCGAAAAGATCAAATCTGGCCTGCTCATCAGCATGTTCGTTGAGCACGATTCCTCTGATAGACCGATTCTTAATTTTGCGCTGCCTCGATTCCGGAAGGTCGCGAAATCTGAGACCTTCTAAAAGGGATAGCTTGTCAAGTTCCCCTAATGCCAGATCCCCTAGCACGTACTGTTCTATCGTCCGGAGACGTTGAGAGCCGTCGACGATTTCTAGCTTGCCTGTTTCCGGACTCTCCCAAAAGAAGAGAAACGGAATAGGAAGTCCCATTAGAAGCGACTCAATGAATCGAGATTTGCGAGCGGGCTCCCAAGTATCTTCGCGCTGATATGCAGGAATCTGGAATTCGCCGCTATGCATCTTCGAGGCGAGCAACTCTACAGAATACTCGGTCAGGTAGAATTCGATTCGCTTCGACTGCTCAACGATCTGCGCCTCTGCGGCGTCGATGTCTTCAGAGGAAGTAGCCATTCTTCGTCCTTGCTCACGACGATGTTTTCGCTCCCAAACTCGCCCCGACAGGCCAAGGCTGCATTAGCGGTGGTATTCTAGCATGGCGGAACCCAAGCGCAACTGGGTCCTCCGGCCCCGATTCGGGAGTCTGTCCTGGAGTCACTAGAAAGGATGACGGGGAGAATGAAAATCAGTAACTCGAGGGTTGGTTTTAGGGATCAATAAACTTTTCCTCTCACCCCAAAAACACCCCCTCCGAATGCCACGCCAGCGCCTCCCGGTTCGGCTGGCTCACCGGGTCGCCGGGCATCCAGATGCGCTGGCCGTGGAAGGGCATGTAGGGCTCGCCGTTGTCGAAGTCGTCCTTGAGGCGGCGGCTGACGAGGAAGCGGCCGTCGGGGGTGACGGTGACGTAGCCGGCGTCGAAGAGGCGGTGGACGTCGGTGCGGAGGAGGAGGCCATTGTCGAGGCGGTGTTGGCCCCCTTCGGCCACGGGACGGATGTGGGCGGCGTCCAGGACCGGGAGGGCCTTCTCTCCCGTGACGGCGCAGCGGCGACGATAGTTGTCCGTCACCAGGACGCGGAAAGTCCCTTGCCCCAGCCGCGGGCGGACCAGCATCGGGTCTCCATAGATCCGGGGCGCCTCCTCCGCCGCGATCCCGGCCGGCGCGGTCATCCCCTGGAGCCGGGCCGTGACCTCGTCCCACAGATGCCTCCCGATGGGCGTCTCCGTATCGTAGTTCTTCCCTTGGACGATACTGCGGGCGAAGTCCGGTGGCGCCGGGATCCAGAGCGCCTCATCGAAGAAGAACGGGTCCCGGAGCAGGATGCAGCCGATCGGGTCGTTGGGCCCGACGGGCCGGCGGCGGTACTTTTCGATCCGTCGCCTCATCTCGTCCATGGTCGCGGTCCCGTTCCTCTGACCGAAGGACTCCCAGACGTAGGTCCAAGGGAAGAAGACGAAGCGGACGAAGAAGCCGCCGCCGACGATGAAGTTCTCCGGATGGTGCAGTTTGAAGAGCAGCGGCTCCCCGGGAGCGAGGGCTTGGAAGGTCTGCTCGCCGCCCGGCTTCCAGAAGTTCACCTCGTCCACATCGGGGAGCCGCCGGAGGAAGCGGAACCAGTCGTTGTCGGTAACGGCGATTCGGAGTCGCATCGGAGACGCCCTGTCTCAAATCGATGACCTTATAGTATCCGAAAACTTTCGTTATGGTTTTCTGATACCCGCTGGAGGTCTGCCCGGGATAGCCCCGCCTCGGAGACACTCTATGGGCGCTCTACATCATCTGTTGGAGATTTGAGGGGAGAGGAGGAAGCGCGAGCGGCGCCACAAATGGAGGAGGCGTCTCCCGGCCACGATCGAAGCCCCAAGCTCAGGCGTCATGACTTCCGAGAAGGCTCCAGGCGCACGTCCGCCGGAGCCGGTCGGGATCATCCGGCTTCCATCTCGGCCAATGTATAGAGCTCGTGCAACTTGGCCCCGAGCAGCTTCTTGTCCGGCAGTTGCGTCTGGTACTCGGCAATCAGTGCAGGGGAGAGCGAGCGGCTGAGGGCGTACTCGACCACCTCGTTGTCTTTGCCGGCACCTGCCGAGGTGTTCGGGCTCGAAGCGGCCAACCTTCAGCTCGATCGCACAGAGGCAGTTCAGGCCGCGATGGAAGAACAGGAGGTCGAGGACGAAGTCACGATTCCCGACCTGCACCGGATACTCGGAGCCCACGAAGCAGAAGTCGCGGCCGAGCTCGATCAGGAAGTCCTTCAGTTTGTGAACGAGCTCGCGATGCAAATCCCAGAATGATGAGGTGATGGGACCACGGCAATTGTGTCAGCAGTGCTGACACTTTTTCATCGCCCTTGTAAGCCTCGAAGAACTGCCGCATCCGGAACAGGTTACGCCGAGTGAACCCTCTGAGGTTCGGGTGGTGCCGCTGGATGTAGCGCGCCAGGGCCTCGACCACCCCTTCGCCCCAGGCTGCGGATCCCAGCTTGCGTGCGATGTACTCACCGACCCGCCAATAGAGGTCGATCAGGGCTGTGTTGACGGCCGCCACAGCCTGGCCGCGGGCGGCCTGGATCATCTCCACGACTTCGGCGAAGGCCTGTTCCTCGGGTGCCACGGCCAAGGTGGAGGCCGGCGGGCGCCGCTTGCTCCTGAGCTTGGGCTCTCTCATGGGGACTCTGTCTCCGGCCGGGGCTGTCAGGGGTGCAGGTGAGAGAAGAGGAAAGTGCGAGCGGCGCCACAAACGAGGTGGGCGCTCCTGAGGACAGGATTCCGGTTCGGTGAACTCGTCCTGACGCCCCGGGACAAAGACCTCGTTCCCGGAACTTGGACCCGTGATCGCCGCTCGCAGGAAAAAGTCTACCATGGACGACACTGGAAAGGAAGCCGTCGAGCACCGGTGCACCGGTGCCCACCGGTGCCGGGGCGAGACGTCCAGAGACCTGGAGCCCGGCGTGTCATATAAGACGCCCCACCGGCCCACTCAGTGGACGAGCCGGGCCCGCGCCCCAGGCTCGCGAGCCATGACCGACGACGACGTCCAGAGATCCCTCGCGGAGCACCACCCGGCCAGTGCCGGCTGGGCCCTCAGCTGCTGCCGGTGGGATCGGGAGGAGGCGGAGGAGGTGTTGCAGGTGACCTATCTCAAGATCCTCGACGGCCGTGCCCGTTTCGGCGGACGGTCGAGCTTCCGCACCTGGCTGTTCGGCGTCATCCGCCGCACCGCGGCCGAGCGCCGGCGCGTCCGGTGGCTGCATTCGGCGGCCGGCCTGCGAGGGCGGGAGGAGCGCCCGGTCCCGCCGCCGGGGCCCGAAGCGCGCCTGGGCGAGGCGGAAGCGAACCGCGCTCTGCGGGCGGCCCTGCGCGATCTGCCGGCCCGCCAGCGCGAGGTGCTCCACCTCGTCTTCTATCAGGAGATGACTCTGGAGGAGGCGGCGCGGGTGCTCGGCATCTCGCTGGGCAGCGCCCGCACGCACTATCACCGGGGCAAGAGCGCCCTCCAACAGCGGCTCGGCCGGGAGGAGAAGCCATGACTCCCGAGGACGACCGCGCTCTGGCGGCGGCGTTCGCCCAGCTGCGGCGGGAGGAGGAGCGGCAGGTCCCGCCCTTCGCCGAGGTCGTGCGTCGCGGCCGAGCGCGCCCCGGACGCACCGTCGGCTCTCTCCCGGTCCGCCCACTGTGGCTGGCGGCGGCTGTCGTGATCGTGCTGTTGAGCGTCTGGGTGGGAGTGCGGACGCGGGAACCGCACCCCCCCGCCGCGATGCCGTCGCTGGCCGAATGGCGTTCCCCCACCGATTTCCTGCTCGCCACCCCGGGCTGCGACCTTCTCGCCGCCCCGTCGGCCTGGGGCCGGAGCGTGCTCGACCTGCGGGAGGCGCCGACCGCCTCTCCCGCTCCTACCCCGGAAAGGAGATCCCCCTCATGAATGGAAAGACGAGGACTCTGAAAGCCACGGCCGTGCTGTTCCTCCTCGCCACCTGCGGCTGGACTCTGGCCGTGCGGGCGGACGGCCCGGGCGACGATCCGATCGCCAGGGCGGTGTTTCCCCCCGAGCTGGTGATGAAGTACGCTCAGGAGATCCATCTCGACGAGCGGCAGCGCGCCGCGGTCAAGGAGGAGGTGCAGAAGGCGCAGGCCAAGGCCACGGACGCCCAGTTCGACCTCCAGGAGGAGAGCCAAAAGCTGGTCCGCCTCCTCCAGGCCCGGCCGGTGGACGAGGCCGCCGTGCTGGCCCAGGTGGACAAGGTGCTCGCCCTGGAGCGCCAGGTGAAGCGGACGCAGATCCAGCTCGTGGTCCGGATCAAGAACCTGTTGACCGAGGCGCAGCAGGCCCGGCTTGCCGAGCTGCGCAGGGTTCAGAACTGATACGGCTTTGTCAATTGCCGGCACGGTTGGCCCCCCGCCCGCCCTCACTCCCCCAACCCCCTCTCTCCCGGCCTCCCCCCCATCCCGCCGGGAGAGAGGGGGCTCAAGAAGAGTCTCTTGATTTCTCCCTCTTCTCCCGGCGGCAAGGGGGGAGGCTGGGAGAAGAGGGCCGGGGTGATGAGGGTCAACGGACCGAGGACATCGAATCTAACAAAGTCGTACTAGACCGGCCGGGGCGCGGCCGGCACCGCCTCTCCCGCGTAGAGCGCCGCCATGGTCTCGAGGAGGGCGGTCCACCCCTGTCGGAGGGAGTCGCGGTAGGACTCGCTGGGGAGGCGCTCGTGCTTGAGGGTCAGCTCGGTGACGCCCGGCTCCGTCTCCCGGAGCTCCACGGTCAGCAGCGTCTCGTGCCCGACGAAGTCGGGGATGGGGCCCTCGTAGATCCAGGTCTGGACCAGCCGCCGGCCCGGCTCCAGCTCCCGGTAGACGCCGGTCGTCACGTGCACCGTGCCGTCGGAGGTCCTGGTTTCGAGGCGGTAGTGACCGCCGACCCGGGCGTCGACCTCCGCGACGGTCGTGCCCCCGGAGGACGACATCCAGCGGTGGATCAGCCCGGGGTCCGTCCAGGCCTTGAAGACCTCCTGGGCCGGGGCCTGGAGGGTGCGGACGAGGGTGAGGGAAATTTCCGGGGTGTGCATGGATCAGCTCTCCTTGTCGGTCGAGGCGGAATCAGGTGGGGTGAACAGGGCTTCGAGGGCGTCGAGACGCTCGTTCCAGAAACGCTCGTAGAAGCGGAGCCAGCCGTGGGCCTCGGCCAGGGGCCCGGGATCGAGCCGGCAGACGTGCGTGCGCCCCTGGACCGTGCGCCGCACCAAGCCGGCGCGTTCCAGGGTCTTGACGTGCTTGGAGGCCGCCGCCAGCGACATGCGGAAGGGCCCCGCCAGCTCGGTGACGGTGTGCTCCCCCTGCGCCAGGCTGCGCAGCATCGCCCGCCGCGTCGGATCGGCCAGGGCGTGGAAGACGGAGTCGAGGTGCTCGGACGGTTGCTCAACCATGTGGTTGAGGATAGATGTCCGGGGCGTTGTTTGTCAACCGTAAGGTTGAATAAACTCCGGCAGGAAGTGCTCGGAAAGGCCTGAATGTTGCCGGATTCTGAGCTAGCGGCGCGCCCAGATCCGGGTTAGAATTTCATCACTCCATGAACCCAGAGCTTTCTCCGTCCGAGAAGCGGATGAAGAGGAAGTAGAACGGCTGCGGCTATGGACCCCGAGACACTTGCCGGTCTGACGCGACGAGCCGTGGCCGGTGATCCGGACGCGCAGAACGGTCTGGTGGCCGCGCTGACGCCGGTGATCCAGGCCCGCGTGGCCCGTACCCTGCTGGCTCGCCGCCACCAGCTCGCGAGCGGGCGCGACGTCCGCCAGGAGGTGGCGGATCTGACGCAGGACACGTTCCTCTGCCTGTTCGCCCGGGACGCTCGCGTGCTGCGCAGCTGGCAGGCGGAGCGGGGCCTCTCGCTGGAGGGCTTCGCCGGTCTGGTGGCGGAGCGCCAGGTGAGGTCCTTCCTGCGCAGCGGCAAGCGCAACCCATGGCAGGAGGACTCCCTGCCGGCGGAGGATTTCGACGCCCCGGCCGGGGACCAGGGTCCGGAAGAGGTCACGGCCAGCCGCGAGCAGCTGCGTCTCCTGCTCGACCGGCTGCGCGAGGAGCTGACCCCCCTGGGGTGGAACCTCTTCGACCTCTTGTTCGTCCGCGAGCTGTCGCTCGCCGAGGTCAGGGCCGCGAGCGGGCTCTCGGACGATGCGGTGTATGCCTGGCGGAGCCGTCTGCGCCAGCGAGCTCAACGGTTGTTGGCCGAGTTGTCAGGAAAGCCCGGTCCGCCGCGAAAGACCTCCAAGGACGGTGAACGATGAGCGAGGATCGACTATTGCACCAGTTAGGACAGTTGGCGAACGAGGAGGAACGGGCCGGGATGGCCCACCTCGACGAGCGCTGGGATCGGCTGAGCCGTGGCGAGCTTTCGGCAACGGAAGAGGCGGAGCTGCGCGCCCTGGCCGAATCCTCTGCGGAGGCCCGCGAGGCCTGGGAGGCCTTCCGGCCGCTCGGGCCCGACTTCCAGGCCGGCGTCGTGCGGGCGATCCGCGAGCAGGGCAAGGTGCTCCCCTTCCGACGACGCGCCTTCGTCGCCGGATCGCTCGCCGCGGTGGCCGCCGCCGCCCTGGTGATCCTGGTGCGGCCGCCGGCGCCGCTCCCCGACTATGCCTCGCTGCACCTTTCCGGGGGGACGCAAGAGATGCGGGGGGAGGAATCGGAAGGGGCGGAGCCCACCACCTTCGCGCCGGGCGACCGCCTGCAGTTGATCCTCAGACCGCAAACGACGGCGTCCTGGGAGAGACGGTTGGAGGCGCGCGGCTATCTCGCCTGCGACCGGCAGGTGCGACTTCTGGAGGGCCCGAGTAGAATCGAACCCAGCGGAGCGGTGATGATCTCGGGCTCGGTCGGCGACGTTCCTCCCGGGATCTGCACGGTGTGGGTCGTGGTCGGCCGCCGGGGCGCGCTGCCGGACGGGGCCGAGCTGCGATCCCGCGCCCCGGGGGTCCCGGTCCGCCAGCGCGACTGGGTGACTCTGTCGAAACAGGTCCGCATCCGGCAGCGAGGACCCTGAGCATGGCTCACTTCCGCTCTCCCCGCCTCCAAGGCGCTCTCCTCGTTCTCGTCCTCAGTGTCGCCTGGGTCCCCTCGCCGCCGGCGGCGCCGCTGGAGGTGGAGGTGGAGTACAGGGGGTGCCAGGCCGTGCTGGTACCGGGGCCCGTGTGCGTGCCCGGTCCCAAGCGGAAGCTGCGGCTCTGGGTCGGGGCACCGCCGGAGGGGCAGATCGAGATCTGGGCCGGGGGCGTGAGGATCGACGCCGGCAGCGCGCCCGTCCGCGAGGGGCGGCTCTTCTCCGTAACCCTTCCCGCGGGAGCGGAGGCGCTGGAGGTGCTCGTCCAGACGGTGGACGGGCGGGGGACATGGTCCCTGGCCCTGGGGGACCGCCGAGGAACGGGCCGCGACGTGCTCAGAGAGGTCCGCAAGCAGGCGCAACCGATATACACCGCCATTGAGGCTCACCGGTTCCTGGAGGCCCGGAAAGCCTTGGACGGCATTCATCTCCCCGAGAAGGCACCCGCCGAATCCCGCTGTATCGTGGCGTATTACCGCGGCCTGCTCGCCGAGAGGGAAGGCGATTATCGCACGGCGCTCGCCAAGCTCCAGAAAGCCATCGAGGCCGCGGAGCGGGTCCACATCGCCGAACATCAGAAGGCGGCCGAACAGATGCGGGCCTTGCTGCTGCTGAAAGTGGGCCGCTCGCGTGAGGCCGCGGAGATCTTCGCGCGCCTGCGCCGGGACCCTCCCGCGAACCCCTACGACGTCGCAGACCTCCTCAGCAACCAGGGCTGGGCCGCGCTGCTGGCCCGCGAGGCCGGCGAAGTGGCCGAAGATCCCACACCCCTGTTCGAAGAGGCGCTGAAGACGTACGCGGCCAGCCAGCGCACCACGCCCGAGGACCGGGGCAACGTCCTGATCAATCTGGCCTTCGCGCACCTGCAGGAAGGCCGTCTGGCCGAAGCGCGGGACCTCCTCGTCCAGGCGCGCGAGCTCGAGCCGCACCCCCCTCTCACTCACACCCAATGGGGGCTCGATCTGAAGGGGCGGATCGCTCTGAGCGAAGGACGGCCCGCGGCGGCTCTCGCCTTGTACGACGATCTGGAGCAACTCGCCGTGGCGGCGGTCTCCCCCGACGGCAGGCTGCGGGCCGCCCTCGGGCGGGCGCAGTCCCAGATCGCCCTGGGAAACCCGGCCGCGGCGCTGGAGACCCTGCGACAGGCCGGAATCCTGCTCGACGGGCAGAGCCTCCAGATCCCGATCGAGGAAGGGCGGGAGACCTTCGTGGCGATGCGCCAGTCCATTGTGGGCCTCCACCTCAAGATCCTCCTCGACCAGAGACGGAACGCCGAGGCCCTGGAGGTGGCGCGCCATGCCCGCTCGCGGGTGCTCCGGCAGCTCGAGCGCGGCGACCGCCTGGCGAGCCTGCCGCCCGACCTGCGGGACCAGTGGACGGACCTCCTCCTGAATTACCGGAAAAGGCGCGCGGCCCTGGAAGAGCGGGTGAAGGACGACTGGAAGGTGCCCGAGGACCAGCTCCCTCAGGAAAAGGCCGCGAGAATGGCTGAAGCCGAGGCCGTGAAGCGGCTGCTGGACGAAGCCTTCCAGCTCCTCCGCGGCGCCGGAGAGCGGAAGGAAGAGATGCCGCCCGCACCGCGCCCCGGCGAGCTGATCCTCGCCTATCACCCGCTCCCGGAGGGATGGGTCGGCTTCGTCGCCGACGGGAAGACCGTGGCCGTGCGTCGCATCGAGCTGCCGGCGGACCTTCGCACCCTGTCCGCGGAGGAGTTGAGCCGGCGGCTGCTGCAGCCGTTCCGGGGCGAGATCGAACGGGCGAAGCGGCTCCGGATCCTCGCCAGCGGACCCTTGGAGGCCGTCGACTTTCACGCGCTGCCGTTCGGCGGCGACGTCCTCCTGGCGGGCCGTCCCGTGGTCTACGGGCTCGACCTCCCTGTCTTGGCGTCGACGAAGCCGCCGGGGCGGCACGTCCTCCTGGTGACGGACCCCCGGGGGGATCTGCCGGGCGCGCTCGCCGAGACCCGCGCTGTCCGCGGGCTGCTCGAAGCCGGTTCCCACCCCTGGAACACCGAAGAGTTGAAGAACGACCAAGCTTCGGCGGCGGCCGTGCTGGATCGGCTGCCCGAAGCCGACCTCCTGCACTACGCCGGTCACGGCACCTTCTCGGGATTGGGCGGCTGGGACAGCAGCCTGCGACTGGCCCAGGGGACCAGCCTGACCCTGGGCGACTTCCTGGCGCTCGACCGGGTCCCGGCCTGGGTCGTCCTCTCGGCCTGCAACGCCGGGCAGACCTCCACCGAGACCCCGATCCAGAGCCTCGGCCTGGCCCATGCCTTCCTCCTCGCCGGCGCGCGCTCCGTCGTCGCTTCCACCCGGCTCGCCAACGACCGCCAGATGCCCGAGTTCTTTGCTGAGCTCTACCGGGAATGGGACCGCGAGCCCGACCTCGCCGTGGCGCTCCAGCGTGCCCAGCTCTCCTGGCGGCGGCGGAACCCCACGGCGGACTGGGCAGGCTTCCGCCTCTTCGAGCCCTGAGTCGCTGTCAGAAAGCGCCCGCCCGCAGCGAAAGATCCTGCAACGCCCCCCATCAATCACTCTTCCGGCGGGCGTCGAACTTTAAGGAGAGGGATATGAGAAGGAAATCTCTGGTCTGGATCGCCAGCTTTCTGGCGATCGGATTGACCGCCTGCGCGACCCTGAAGCCTCCGCGACCGGAGCCTCTGGATCTCGGGAAAGCCTGCGCCGAGTGGCGCTGGATCGGCGTCAGCCGATCCGGCGACGGCTGCCCCGAGATCCCGGGCTGGACGGTCCGCCCCTTGTTCCCCCGCTCCGAACGCCAGGTAACGGCTTCCTGCGGTCCGGAGGAGGCCGCCGGCCTGGGGGACGTCCAGGAGCGGAACCGCGAGCTCGACCGTTTCTGCATGTACGAGGCCCCGAAGTCCGAGAAGAAGGAATGGACGGAACCCCGCCCCCCGGGGCCGCCCGCGAGCGCCAAGTTGGAGCGGATCGATCGGGACTGCGCAGCCCTGTCGCTCTCCGGCCGGACCGAGCCGGCGCCGAAGAAGTGGCAGCCCTATTACGAGCGCTTCCTGGCACAGGCCGGCGTGCCGGAGACTCCGTTCGCCATCGAGAATCCCTACGGCGTCCGCCTGGCCTTCCTGGACACCCAACCGACGCGCGGCGACGTCCCGGCCACGTGTGGCAACTCGCCGCACGGCTATTCCCTCGCCCACCTGGCTCGCGAGTTGGTCTGCTCGAAGAGGGGGGCCTGCGCCGCGCGCATCACCACCCGGCTCGCGCTCCCCATCATCGATTTCGACGCGAAGAGCCGGAAGGGGACCAAGATCGACACCGTTCACGGCGGGTACATGGGTCTGCAGAGCGATCTCGCCCAGGCCATCCGCGCGGAGGTGGACGACTGGTGGGAGGACCGGCAGCGGGGGGCCGAGCGGCACCTCGTGCTCAACCTGTCGCTGGCCTGGGACGGCGAGCTGTTCGACGGCCTCGACGAACAGGCGATCGCCGACATGCGGGCGGGAACGCAGGCCGTCTATCGCGCCCTGCAGTACGCGGCGAGCTTCAAAGACGTCCTGGTGCTGGCGGCGGCAGGCAATCAAAAGGCCGATCCCTGCGAAAACTTCGGGCCTCTCCTGCCGGCGGCCTGGGAGCGGAGAGCTCCGCGGGAGAGCTGCAGCGATGAGTTTCGGACGCCGGAGCCGCCGCTCATCTACGCCGTGGGCGGCGTGGGGGCGGACGGGCTCAGCCGCCTGATCAACGCCCGGGACGGCGGCATGCCGCGGCGGGCCGCCATCGGTGAGAGCGCCGTGGTGCCGGCCCCGAACAAGGATCATCACACCGCCATGCTCACCGGCAGCTCGGTGTCGACCGCCGTCGCCTCGTCGATCGCGGCCGCCGTCTGGTCGTTCTTCCCCGATCTCAAAGCGGACGAGGTCATGGAGATCCTCAACGGGAGCGGCCAGCAGTTGGAGTATAAGGCGGACTTCTGGTGGTCCCCGAACCTCCAATTCTCGACCGCGGACCGTCCCTGGGTCTATCGTCTCTCGCTTTGCTCCGCGCTCCAGGCGGCCTGCCAGAGAAAGGGGAAAACCGACTGCAAGAAGAAGTTCCCCTGCGATCGCACCGAGCCGCAAGGAGTTCAGAGCCTCCTCTCCGAGTCGTGGGGCCGGGACTCCTGCCAGCCCTGGCTCCACTCCCAGCCGGAAAAGCCGCCCTGCCTGGCCTGCGGCGACCCGCCTGACGGCTAAACCGGCCGCTGCCCTCCGGGGGACCTCACCCCGGAGCGTCCGTGGGCCCGCCACGGACGCTCCGGCCTCGGCAGCGAAGGTCGGATCCACGCCATCCAATGCTATAAAACCCCTGCGATAGCTTCCCTCTTCATCCCACTACCCTTTGGAATAGAGGCCGCGGCGGATTTCCGCCCGGTTCAAGGAGGAGATCATGATCAGAGCATCCGCAGCGGATCAGACGTTCGACGTGGTCGTCATCGGTTCCGGCTTCGGCGGCGCGGCCGTGGCCTGCCGCCTCGCCCAGGCGGGGAAGTCGGTGGCGGTTCTGGAGCGAGGCAAGGAGTACCCGGTCGAGCAGGGGTCTTTCACGACCACGGGACACGGCACCCGGACGCTGCGCTACGGCCACTTCCTGGTCGACCAGGGGAACGGCATGAACGTGATCCGCGGCATCGGCGTCGGCGGCGGCTCGCTGCACTACTTCGGCGTGCGGCTGCGCACCGATCCCGAGATCTTCGAGGATCCCCGCTGGCCGTCCGACATCGATAGCCGGGTGCTCGCTCCCTACTACGACCTCGCCGACCGGATGATCCGTTCGGCGCCGGTCTCGCCCAATCCGGTGGCGGGGATGCCGGCGCGCGGCATCGCCTTCCAGAACGCCGCCCGCGCCTCGCGGCGCTCTCGGACCGACCCCAAGTGGGTGTCGCTCGCCGTCCACACCGAGGCGGTGCCCGCCCCCACCCCTGCCGGCATCGCGCAGACGCGCTGCGTCTATTGCGGCGACTGCATCGTGGGCTGCCCCGCCTCCGAGACCTTCGAGGGCAACGTCAACGCCCGCGAGCTGCTGACTCTCAACTACCTCGCCGTGGCCCGCCAGCACGGCACGCGGATCTATCCCGAGCACTTCGTGCAGACGATCCGCAAGTCGGGCCCACTGTTCGAGATCCGCTTCACCGAAGGGGACGAGGAGCCGGCGAGCGACCTGCCGAAGCCCCTCCGCTCGGTGCACGCCCACCGCGTGGTGCTGGCGGCCGGCACGCTCGGTTCGACCCAGGTGCTCCTGCAGTCCCGGAGCGACCTCCCGGGTTTGAGCCCGATGCTCGGCCTCCACTTCTCGGGCAACGGCGACTTCATCTACGCGATGACCCGGGACACCGCCTTCGATCTCCAGCCGAAGAGCGGGCCGACGATCGTCGCCGGCTGCGACTTCAGCACGGACGACAACAAGATCTATATCGAAGATCTGGGAGCGATCCCGATCCTCGGCTCGATTCTGGGGCTGGAGAAGGGGCGGCTGGGCGTGCGCGCCCGCTACCGGATGCGCTATCTGGGGATGGGCACCGACGCGGCGAACGGCGTCCTGAGCCTCGACGATCAGGGGATCATGGTCAACTGGGACCCCACGCGGAGCCTGCCGCTCTATCACCAGATCACCGCCGCGCTGCGGGAGATGAGCCAGCAGCTCAACGGCCGCTATCACCACCCCTATGGCTACGACCCGCTGACCGGCAAGGGGACGCTCACCGCGCATCCGCTCGGCGGCTGCGTCATGGGGGACACGAGCGAGCAGGGGGTCGTCAATTCGCAGGGAGAGGTGTTCGGCGTCCCCGGCCTCTACGTGGCCGACGGCGCCATCGTCCCCACGGCGCTCGCCACCAATCCCTCGTTCACCATCAGCGCTCTGGCCGAGCGGGTTGCGTTCTTCATGATTCATGGTCGCGAGATGCAGGCCGGAGATCCCGCCACGCCGGCGAATTCGTGATCCCTCTTCACGATCGAAAGGAAATCCGAAAGGAGCCCAGGATGAGCGAGAACAACTCTCCCACCGCCCCGGACCTGAAGCTGGCGACCCTGACGCTCGACGACCTCGCGGGCCTGACGCGCGAGGAGCTCACCGCCCTGTACGCCCTCACCACCACGCCGCGCATCGAAGACCTCCACGGCCCGTTCAACGGGCTGGCGCTCGGCAGCCCGGTGGTCGACGAGAAGATCAAGCAGCTCTGGAAAGGGAAGATCTTCCAGCCGCTCGGCCCGGAGAGAGGACTCGGCACCAACCGCATTGTGGCGAAGACGGGCGAGCTCACGGCGGAATACGAATTCGTGTTCTCGTTGCAACCCGCGCTCCAGGGCGGCGGTGAGGTCGTCGCCCTCAACTACGACCTGCCGATCAACCCGTCGCCGGTGCGCGCCGTCCTCGACGAGCTCAAGCAGCTCAACGATCACCTTTTTCTGGGGATCGCCAACCAGAAGACGGTGGACGGCTACAAATTCCTGCTCTATTTCGCCCTGCAATACGTCTGTCCGGCCTCGGCCCGCCTGAAGACCGGGCCCGGCGACAACGGCTACTACCGCACGCTCGCCCCCTTCGAGCATTTCGATTCGCTCCGCACCATAAAGTTCCCCCACACCTGTACGGTCGAGACGCTGGCCAACGCCAAGGCGGTGCGTGTATTGGCGCGGCAGTCGGTGAGCGACTACCCGTACCTCTACAACCTGGTCACCCGCGAGCGCGACGAGCTCTTCGCCTACGGCGGCCAGGTGAGCGGGGGGAGCGGCGCGTACGTGGCAAAGATCGATCCCTACTCCCTGCGGGAATCCTGGCGGATCTACATCCAGGCGCCGACGCTCCGCCACTGGAACTATCCCGGCGTGCTGGGCGTACACGCCAACGGCAAGCTCTACGCGATCGCCGGCAACCTCCTCGCCCGCATCGACCCCGACACGCTCGCGCACCGGATCGTGACCCTTCCCGAGCACCCCGGCCAGGGCGGTGCCGCCTACAACGGCTTCGTGATCTCACCGGACGGCGTGATCTTCGCCAAGTCGATGGAACGCGGAAAAGGTTGCGATCGCGAGGAGATCGCGGGCCTCGAATGTGTGGAGCGCAGCGGGATTCCATCCTTCCTGGTGGCGGTCGATCCCGACAGCCTCGAACGGCTGGCGGTGGTCGAGACCCCCGAGCCGATCATCGGCCGCATCGCCAGCGAGCGCCGCGACGGCCGCGACTACGTCTACCTCCCCGGGGTGACCACGATGTGGCGCTATCTCTTCACCGGCACGTCGTTCGAGCTCGATGGGGACTGGCAGGTGAGGTACGTCCCAGCCGGCGCCCAGCCGGGCACGGGCGTGGGAATGCTCGGCGACTGGGTGATCGTACAGACCAATTTCCTCCGCTCGCCCGTCCCCCTCACCGTGTGGGCGATCAACCGCCATGACAGCCGTCGTACGTTCACGTTCCAGCCCTTTCCGGACACCAAGATCAGCCAGGAGCTTTCGAAAGCGTCTCTCGACCTGGAGAACCACCAGGTGTACGTCGAGGACCAGCTCGCCTGCCGGACGGCGGCCCTGGGCTTCGATCCGGAAAAGGGTTTCAGCCGCCAATGGGAGACGCAGCAGACCACGGCCTCCTTCAGCATCCTGATCGCCGACCGTGCCCACCGTCAGATCGTCGGCACCTGGTACACGCTGCAGGGGGACCGCGTCGTCTTCCGGGACGCCGCGAGCGGCCGCGTCGTCGCCCTGAGCGACGAAGTCGACACCCGGCCCAACGGCTCGGCGATCAGCCCCGGCTTCGGCGGCCGCTTCTACTACATGGCCCAGACCAGCCAGAAGGTGGTGGAGCTGTCGCTGGTTCCGGCGGAGGAGTAGCAGGACCGTTGTAACGTTTCCGCCGCTTTGAGCTCTGTATGCGTGCAGGCCCCCCGGAGGCCGCGGCCCGGGGGGCCGCGGAAAACCTTGCAAGGAGGAGAGGTACCATGGCACGCAAAGAGAGAGCTCTGCTGTTCTTGAAGATCGCGGCGGCCGGCGCGCTGCTGCTGCTCGCCCTCTCACCGCTGGCGCCAGCGAGCGAACGGCGCGCGGCCCCTCCGAACGACCCCATCGCCGCCAATGCTGGGCGTATGGTCGACGAGGGGCGCCAGACCTTCCGCTACGACACGTTTGGCGACCAGGTGTTCTGGAGCCGGATTCTCGGCATCCACCAAGCCCTCAAGACGGTGAGCCCCCACACTGCCCTCGCGGTCGGGCTCAAGGTCGACTCCGGGGCTCTCCCACCGGGCATCCTCGCCCACGCCGACCTCGACGATCCGGAGGTCACCGCGGAGCTGCTCCGGCGCAACGCCGTGGTCGGCGTGCACGGCTTCTTCAATGCGGACGGCACCCTGCGCGCGGCCGGCATCACCTGCGCGCTCTGCCATTCGACGGTGGACGATTCCGTGGCGCCGGGGATCGGCAAGCGCCTCGACGGTTGGCCGAACCGGGACCTCAACGTCGGCGCGATCGTCAATCTCGCCCCCAACCTCCAGCCGGTGGCCAGCCTGCTGGGCGTGGATGAGGCCACGGTGCGCACTGTCCTCCAGAGCTGGGGACCGGGGAGGTTCGATGCCGAGCTCTTCCTCGACGGCAAGGCCTTCCGACCGGATGGCAAGACCGCGGCGACGCTGATCCCGCCGGCCTTCGGCCTCGCCGGCGTCGACGGCCACACCTTCACCGGCTGGGGATCGGTCACCTATTGGAACGCCTTCGTGGCCAATCTCGAGATGCACGGCCAGGGAAGGTTCTGGGATCCCCGGCTGAACGATCCCGTGAAGTTCCCCATCGCGGCCCGCAACGGTTTCGGAGACGTGCAGAGCGACCGCGACCTGATCACGTCCAAGTTGGCGGCACTGCAGTTGTATCAGCTCGCCATCCCGGCTCCGGCCCCGCCGTCCGGCAGCTTCGACGCGGCGGCGTCAGGACGCGGCAAAGCCGTCTTCACAACGGCGGGCTGCGCCCGCTGTCACGTTCCGCCCCTCTACACCGAGCCGGGCTGGAACCGGCACACGCCGGAGGAGATCGGCATCGACTCCTTCCAGGCGGACCGCTCGCCGGACGGCCACTACCGAACGACGCCGCTCAAGGGGCTCTGGACGCACAGCAAAGGGGGCTTCTACCACGACGGCCGCTTCGCGACCCTGCGCGACGTCGTCGACCATTATGACGGGCACTTCGGGCTGCACCTGACCGCGGCACAGAAGGGCGATCTGGTGGAGTTTCTGAAGTCGTTGTAGCTCGACTCTGTCAGCTTGCCAGGGCCGGAGAATGCCGCCCCGTCGGAGCGGCCCCTCATCACCCCGGCCCTCTTCTCCCACCGCACTCCCACCGACCGGGAGAAGAGGGAGGAGTTAGCTTGATTAGAAGGCCGGCGGGGACGCCGGCGGTCCCAGGACGCGTTGCCGCGAAGCTTGAGACGATTCCGCATGGTGCTCCCTCTTCTCCCGGTCGGTGGGAGTGCGGTGGGAGAAGAGGGCCGGGGTGATGAGGGCCAACCTACCGAGGGCGCCATCTTTTCCCGGCCGGCCTTCTGTGCCAGACTTCGACAGTCTTCTATTCGTCGATGTCCTGGAGGAGGCCGGCCGTGCGTAGAGCCCTTCGCCGTTCCATTCTGGCCGTGATCGCTCTGGCCGGCTCGACTGCCGGCGCGGCGACCGTGACCGTCTACGACAACGCGCTCCGCAACGGCTGGCAGGACTGGGGGTGGGCCACGCGCAACCTCGCACAGTCCGCGGTCTACCAGAGTGCGCCCATGGCCATCTCCTGGGAGCCGGACGCCTGGCAGGGGCTCTACTTCCACAGCGACCCGGGCGCGGCGCGCCCCGCCGTGGCCGACTACACGGCGGTACGGTTCTGGATCAACGGCGCCGGCGGCAATCAGGCCGTGCGGCTGGTGATCTACGACAACGGCGCCGAGGTCGGCAGCAGGGATCTGACGCCGCTCCCCTCGACCTGGACCCAGATGACGGTGACCTGGGCGGATCTGGGCGTCTCGGCCACCAGCTTCGACGGCATCATCTTCCAGGCCGGTTCGGGTGGAGACCAGTCCACCGCCTACGTGGACGACCTCGAGCTGGTGCAGGCCGCGGGCGGTCCATCCACCGGCGGACCGGTCAGCGTGGCCGTCGATCCCAGTCTCGACCGGCGCACGATCAACCCTCTGATCTACGGCGTCAACTGGGCGGGCTCGACGCAGCTTGCGACCGGCCTCTACACCGCCAACCGTCGCGGCGGCAACGCCACCACCCGCTACAACTGGATCCTCGACACCTCGAACCGGGCCTTCGACTACTACTTCCTCAACATCAGCGAGGGGGCGGGGAACGGCGCCGCCGTCGACGGCTTCGTCATGCCCACCCTCGCGGCAGGGGCCGCGGCGATGATGACCTTGCCGATCGATCAGGTTGCGAAGTCGACCAGCCGGACCCCCGGCTTCTCGACCACCAAGTACGGCCCACAGACCGGCACCGAGTGCGACGTCAACCCCGGAGTGTCGGGGTGCTCGGTCAACGGCAACGGCATCTGCAACCCTTCCACCAACACCACGATCTGCCCCGGGGGCGGGCGCTGCTGCAATCCATCCAGCCCGGCCGTGCCCGGCTCGCCGAGCCTGCGCTACATCACCGGCAATAGCCCGTCGGACACCTCGGTGACAGTCGACCTCACCGCCCATGTGGGCGACCTCGTCAGCCACCTGACGACCCGTTTCGGCGCCGCCGCGGCCGGGGGCGTCCGCTACTACAACCTCGACAACGAGCCCATGCTCTGGAACAGCACCCACCGCGACGTCCACCCCGCGGCCCCGGGCTACGACGAGGTGTGGGCGAAGGGGCTGGCCGCGGCCACGGAGGTCAAGCGCCGCGATCCGGGCGCCCAGATCCTCGGGCCGGACACCTGGGGGTGGTGCGACTTCTGGACCTCGGCCAAAGACGCCGCCGCCGGCGATTGCATCAACGGCGCCGACCGCACCGCCCATGGCGGCCTGGCGTGGCCCGCCTGGTACATGCAGCAATCCTGCTCCCATCGGCTGCCCGCCGGGCACCCGGCGGCCGGCCAGCTGCCGATCGACTGGCTCGACATCCATTTCTATCCCCAGGGCAACGGGGTCGCCGGCCTATCCGGCGATCCATCGGTAGAAGACGGTGCGGCGACCGTGGCGGCGCGCCTGCGCTCGCTCAAGGAGCTCTACGATCCCACGTGGGTCTCGGAATCCTGGATTGCCGACGTCAATCCCAGTGTGGTGCAGCTCATCCCCCGGATGCGCGCCTGGCGGGACACCTACTGCCCCGAGATGAAGCTCGCCCTGACCGAGTACAAGTGGGGGAAGGACGACACGATCTCCGGCGCGCTGGCGCAGGCCGAGGCGCTGGCCCTCTTCGGCCGCGAGGGGCTGGACATGGCCCTGCGCTGGGTGGTGCCGGACTCCGGCAGCCTGGCGGAAGACGCCTACCGCCTCTACCGCAACTACGACGGCGCGGGCGGAAAAGTGAGCGGTGACAGCGTGCGGGCCACCTCGAGCGACGTCAACGGCGTGGCGAGCTACGCCGTCCGCACGCTGGACGGCAAGCTGTTCGTGATTCTGATCAACAAGGACACCGCCTCCCGCGACGTCACGGTGACGGTGAACGGCGGCGTCACCGGCGCGGTCGACCTCTGGCGCCTCGACGGCACCGGCCTCGCTCCGGCCGGCAGCCTCGCGAGCACCCCCGCCGGCTTCGCCGCCACGCTCCCCGCACGCACCGCCACCCTGGCGCGCGTCCAGCTCTCGGGGGCCCTGATGAACCTGATCTTCAGCGATGGCTTCGAGATCGGGACCACGGCGAATTGGCAGCCGTGACGGTTCTCCGGTACGCCGATTGTTCCGAACGGGAACCGTGGGATACAATCCAAAAAACCGAGAACAGGCGCCGTGCCGGAAGGGCAGGCGAAGCTGAAAGGGGACACTGGACGTGGGCAGAGACGTTCGCAGGAGCAGAGTCTTCATCGGGATCGCCGCGTGGCTTCTGCTGCTGCCGCTCGCCGCCCGCGCCGCCGACACCCCGGCGCCCGCCAGCACCTCGGGCTTCGAGGAAGTGACCGTCGATCTCAACGGGCAGATCTTCAATCGCGTGCTGCCCTTCGACGTGCCGTTCATCATCACCGGGCCGGTCCCCCAGGGCATCTCCTCGCTGGAGGTGAACTGCCGGATGCTCAAGACCGACCGGAGATCGGGCACGACCCAGGAGAAGGATTGCTGGGAAGGCGGCAAGCCGCTGACGTGGCGCAACACGATCGATCCCGCCGCTCCCAATCCCAAGTTCCGCGTGCTGGTGCCGCCGCTCGAAGCAGAGGCCTCCTACAGGTTCAGCTTCACCTCGGTCAAGAAAGTGACGGCGGACGAGGCCAAAGCCTTCGCGGACAAGGTCCGGCAGATCGTCGACGCCAGCCTGTGGGGAGATCCCCGCTCCGGCGCCAGCCTGCCGCTGGTCAGCGATCAGTTGACCGACACCGAGATCGCGGCCATCCGCCAGCAGCTCATCGCCGCCCTGAAGCAGGTGACGGGCGCGGACCGCTTCCCGGAGCCCGGCACCCTCTTCAACGAGTCGACGCCGTTCAGCGCCATCCGCAACGAGCTCAACCGGCTCCTGCTGCCCGTGCGCAACACCCAGTCGCAGATCGATTCCACGGCCGACAACTACCGCAACGAGATCGACGACCTCAACCCGCTCCTGCAGAAGCTCCGCACCGATCCCACCCTGCAGCGCCTGCAGGACGGACTGGCGAAGTCGAGCGATCCCAGCTCTCAGGACCGCGCCGCCGAGATCGCCGCCGCGCTGGCGGTGACGGACGCCCCCGTCCTGCGGCCGGCCGACCGGCAGAGCGCCGCCGCCCTGACGGCCTTCGTGCAATCGAGCGAGGCCTATTTCGCCGACGCCTCCGCGAAGTTGGGTAAGCTGCGCGCCTTCCTCACCGACCGCCTGGTCGAGCCGGACGGCTCGCCCAAGCCCATGCTCGCGCCGCTGGTCGAGAGCGGCAAGCTTTCGCGGGACGATCTGAAGAACCTGGCCGCCAGCGCGCAGGACCGGGGCTTGGTGGGCCAGATCGACCGCGCGTTGAAGCGGGTGGGGCAGAGCGTCCTGGCCAACTTCCAGAGCTCTCTCGACACCCGGGCCCAGGCGGTGGAGACGGTCGCTGAAGCCTATCGCACGCGGGTCGAGAACATGATCGTGGTCGCCGGCTCGACCACGGGCGACTTCCAGACCCAGAGCAACAACTACATCAGCGCCGACACCGGAGTGGCCTGCGCGCCGGAGCTCTCCACGTGCAGCACCTACGCCGGCACCAACATCTATTTCCGGCCGGTCAACAAGGCGGCGCCGCTGAGCCAGTTCGGATCGTTCTTCAGCAAGGCGAGCTTCTCCCGGCGGGCTTCGATCACGATCGGTCTGACCGCCAACGGCATCGGCGACGGCAAGACCCGCGAGGACCTGTTCGGCAGCCAGACGCTGGTCTACGGGTTCGGCGTGCGGATGACCAACTCGGTGCGGTTCACGGTCGGGGGGCTGCTGTTCCAGAAGCTCAGCCCCAATCCACTGAGCACGGACAAGAAGCTGGGCACGACCTACTTCGGCTCGATCTCGTTCGACTTCGACATCGTGCCGACGCTGAAGGGGATCGGCGGCCTGTTCAGGCCTTGACGCCCGGAGGGAACCATGGCGATTCTGATCGATCAACTCCTGACGGCCACGCCCTCGCAGGTCGGACTGCCCAGCGGGCCGATCACCTTGCGGCAGACCCTGAGCTCGGATCTCACCGGCGGAGAGTCGGTGACGATCACCTACAGCCTGGCCCTCTCCCACAACGTTTCGTTCCAGACCCCGGACGGTGGGGTCAAGAAGCAGATCCAGAGCGAAGTCAAGATCACCAGCGGGACCCCGGTGACGCAGACGATCAAGCTGGTGGAGACCGGCGGCGGCACCAACATCGCCCAGGTCACGATCAAAGAGCTGATCGATGGGGAAGAGAACAACGTCCGTGGCAGCGTCGTGATCGCCATTCAGCAGTGAGGCCGTCCATCATGAAGACCCGTTCCGCGCTCGCCCTCCTCGCGCTCTTGTGCCTCCCGTGCGTGGCGTGCTACAACAAATCGGACTACTCGCCGACCGCGCCGCTGGCCAATCAGGTGATCACCCTGAACTCGGCGAGTGGCGCCACCACGCTGCCGGCCGACGGCTTCTCCCGCCTCCACCTGGAGGCCCGGCTGCCGGGCGATCCCGCATTCGCCAACCGCACAGTGGTGTTCACCACCACCGCCGGCACGCTCTCCGGCGGCACGCCGGGCACCAATTGCAACAACACCTGTCAGAACGTGATCGCGGACGGCAGCGGCATTGCCCGCATCGATCTGATCAGCTCGCAGCAGGTGGGCACGGCCGTAGTTACGGCGACCCCGACGGGGGCCGCAGGGATCATCGCCTCGCTCTCGATCAGCTTCGTGGCGGCGACCCCGGACGACACCCTCCGCTTCGTCTCCGCGCCCACCCACGTGCCGGCCGACGGCGCCACCCTGTCCACCTACACGGTCGCCATCTCGCCGTCGCTCCCCCCCGGCTCGCGCACGGTCACCTTCCAGACTACCGCCGCCGGCACCACCTTCGTCGCTCCCATGAGCGGGCAATCGGTGACGGTGAACACCGACGCTGGCGGCCAAGCCTCGGCGGACCTCAAGAGCCCGGTGACGATCACCACCGGCCGGGTGACGGCTACGGTCAACGGCGTCACCCGCGAGGTCCAGGTGAGCTTCGAGAAGGCCCCGGCGACCAGCATCACCGTGGGGGTCGACAACCCGGTGGTCCCGGCTGCGGCGAGCACCAAGGTGCGCGTCACGGCGACGCTCCGGCACGACCAGGGGTTCGCCACGGACGGCACGCAGGTGACCTTCGTTGCGATGCGGGAAGGGAGCACCGATCAACTGGGTGTCTGGACCAACGTCACCCTCACCACGAACGGCGTGGCCACCGCCGACTTCCTGCCCAACACCACCACCGGCGGCGTGGTCATCCTCACCGTCGGCGCCGAAGGCACGAGCCGCACCGGCACCGCCAGGATCGTGCTCACGGGAGGAAGCTAGACCCCAGCCGAAAACGCGTTATGATCCCCTTGCTTCAGGCCTCGTTCAACTTTTAGGACCTAACAGGAGGTGCGAGATGAGCAAGGCGAAGATCGCGGTGCTGCTGTCTTCCGTGCTGGTGCTGGCGCTCGCTGCTGTACCGGCCCAGGCGCAGGGGGGGACGGCGTCCACTGTTCTACGAGGATTCGATGAGGTGCCGGCGCTGTCCACGCTCGGGCGCGGGACGTTCACCGCCACCATCAACGCGGACGGCTCGGAGATGACCTACGAGCTGCACTACTCCGGGCTGACGGGAACTCCCACCCAGGCCCACCTCCATTTCGGGCAGAAGGGGGTCAACGGCGGCATCATGATCTTCCTCTGCTCGAACCTGGGCAACGGACCCGCCGGCACCCAGGCCTGCCCCGCGGGTTCGGCGACCCTCACCGGCACGATCCACGCGAGCGACGTGGTCTCCGGCGCTGCCCCTCAGGGAGTGCCGCCGGGCAGCCTGTTCGCGCCCCTGCGGGGACTCCGCGGCGGCGTGGTCTACGCCAATGTCCACTCGACCGTCTTCCCCGGCGGCGAGATCCGCGGTCAGGTCCAGTTCGCGCCCGCGCAATAGCAGCAGATCTCCGTAGGGGCGGCCCCATGTGGCCGCCGCTACGGAGGTCAGGGGACCGTCAGCGCGAGGCCGGCGAAGACGCGCTCCACCATCCGATCGCAGCGGGGACCGCCGAAGAGGTAGAGCCGGCGCACCTCGCGGCCGATCCGCGCGTCGAGCGTCTGCCGGAGGCTGAGCTTGGCCCGGTGCAGGCGCACTCTCACGTTCTCCACCGTGAGGCCGAGAGCGTCGGCGGTCTGCTCGGTCGAGAGGGCTTCGATCTCGCGCAGGCAGAAGACGGCCCGCAGCGGATCGGGGAGGATCTCCACGGCTTCGCGGAGGACGGCCTGCAATTCGCGGTTCTCCAGGTCCCGCTCGGGACCGGGAGCTTTTTCCGGAGGATCTGGCGGCTCGCCGCCGGTGATGGGGACCAGCCGCCGCCGTTTCTGGGCGCGGGCCAGCGCCTCGTGGCAGGCGATCCGGGTGAGCCAGGTGGCGAAGCGGGCGTCGCCGCGGAAGGTGGCAAGCTCGCGGAAGGCCCGCATATAGGCCTCCTGCATGACGTCCTCGGCCTCCGCGTCGTCCGCGAGGATGCTGCGGGCGACGCGAAAGAGCCGCTGGTTGTAGCGCCGCATCAGAATCTCGAACAGCGAGACGTCCCCGTCCAGCACACGCGTCACGACCTCCTCGTCAGAAAGGGTAGCGAGCCCGGCAACGGGTTCGAGGGCGGGTTGGAGGGCTGGCTGGCTCATCGTCACGGCTCCAGTCTACGCCCGGCTCGTCCGCAGGCTGGAGGCGGGCTCTGCCGCAGGCGCCTGCTGCCGCAGCTCGGCGAGCCGGGCGAGCGTGTACGCGCCAACCGCCATCGCGAGGTCCCGGACGGCGATGTCGAACAGGTCGAGGGTGACGAGATTCAATGCGATGAGGACCAGCCACGCGGTGGCGATCCATGCTCCCAGCCGCGTCCAGCGGGTGAGCACCATCAGGCCGACCGCGATCTCGATGATCCCCACCGCGTACATGAAAGTCTGCGCCGACACCGGCAGCAGGTTTGCCACCCAGGGGCTGAGGTACTTCGGCCAGTCCGTGAGCAGGTTGAAGAACTTGTCGAGACCCGCGAGCAGCGGGACCAGTCCGTAGGTCAGCCACAGGGGGCGATATAGCGATTCCAGGTTCGGGCTCGGTTGCGTTCCAGACATCGGATCGTCTCCTTTCGCCCCTACAGAGTCGCAAAGCCGGAGAACGTTACAAGTCGTAGGAACGCCGGGCCGCGAGGGCGACGGGCACCCCGATGAGGAACATGTGCACGAGGAGGCCGGTGACCAGCGTGATGAGCGGGAACGACGTCCGCGGGGGGACGCGGGAGAGCGGGATCACGACCAGATTCATGAACGCGTAGACGCCGATGCCGTAAAGGCTGCCGGCCAGGACCGGTCGGCGGACCAGGACCGGGAGGTACTGGCTGGCAAACACATAGACCGCCGCCACCACCAGGGCAATGAAGAAGTGCAGGGCGAGCCCCAGCGCCGCCGTCGGAGCGCCGCCATCGTAAGCCGCGGGACCCAGAAGGCCGCTGGCCACGGACTGCAGGACGCGGCTGGGGGCCACACCCCTGCGGAGGTGGGAGAACACCACCGCGTACGTGATGTCGAATACGCCGGCGACCAGACCGCCGAGCAGGATGGACGAGAGCGCGCGCCTGAGCATAGAGAGGGCCTCCCTACCTCATCATAGCCGCAACCCTGCTCCGGAAGTCGCTCCCGCTATCCCTCCGCGAGCCGGATCCGCTTGCCTTTGATGACGGCCCAGATCTCCAGGCTGCCGCCGAGTGCCTCGACGTACCGGCGGAGCGTCGAGATCCGGTGGTCCTCGCGCCGTTCCATCTTCGACAGCTGCGACTGGGTGATCTCGACCCGCTGCGCCACCTCCCCCTGGGTGAGCCCGACCGCCTCCCGCAGCTCGCGAAGGTCCATTTCCAGCAACTCGCTCTCGACCTCCCGGTCGATCTGGCGCAGCTCCTCGGGGGTGAACTTCTGGGCTCTGATCTCGGACCACTTCTTGGTTGCCATGGTGTGCTCCTCAACGTAGCTCGTTCAGGTACCGTTCCCAGATCGCCTCAGCCTTCGGAATCATCCTCAAATAGAACCGATCGTCTCCCGTCTTGTCGCCGCCGAGGATCAGGACAGCCTGTCGCTGGGGATCGAAGGCATAGACGATCCGCAACGGCCGTCCTGAGCACTGGACGCGGAGCTCGCGCAACGCGTGCCGGCTTCCTCCGAGAGCCGAGGAGTAGGGGAACCCGAGCGCCGGACCTTTGGCCTCGAGAAGCCCCAACCCGCGAACGACAGCCCGGGCATCGACGCTGCCGAGCCCCAGAAACCACTCCTCGAACTCGGTGCAGCCGAGCACCTCGACCATGAGTATGCCTCAAAAGGACTAGTCCGTCAAGGGACTGGAAGAAAGTCGCTCCGGGTCTGCTCGGAGCGGCTTTCGGGAACCCGAATTGCTTCCGGGGAATACTTGTGGAGAAATTGTATCGTGAGGAAGTTATGGCGAGCAAGGCATCGCTGAGGAGAGGAGAGGACGGCGATAGGCTTGCCCTTCCTCTCCTCATGTAGGTACAATGTAATCACATCAGGAGAAAGACATGAAAGCACGCCTCGTACGCATCGGCAACTCTCAGGGGATCCGCATCCCGAAGCCGCTCCTCGATCAGACAGGGCTCCGGGACGAAGTCGAGATCGAGGTGGAAGGCAATCGTCTCGTCATCTTTGCCCAAAGCCATCCGCGGGCGGGGTGGGACGAGGCGTTTCAGGCCATGTCACGCCAGGGCGACGACGCTCTCTTGGACGGTGGCGAGCTCCTGCCGACCCGGTGGGACGAGGAGGAATGGGAGTGGCGGTAGAGAGAGCGGCCGTCTACCTCGTCAATCTCGACCCCACGATTGGAAGCGAAATCAAGAAGACCCGCCCCTGCGTGGTGATCTCGCCGGACGAAATGAACCGGCATCTCCGCACCGTGATCGTCGCCCCCCTGACCAGCAGGGGCCGCCTCTATCCCACGCGCGTCCGCTGCCGTTTCGACGGTCAGGACGGATTGATCGTCCTCGATCAGATCCGCACCGTGGACGTCACGCGGCTTGTAAAAAAAATGGGCCGGATCGAACCGACAACCATGACGACCGTTTTGTTGGCCTTGGGGCGGATCTTCGCGGAGTAGAGAGTGCCCACGAGGCCTCCAAAAATTTTACCCGCCGTGTTGCTGGGCCCAACGGACTACCTGACCCGGGCGTAGCGGGCGGGCGTTGAGGGAGTGGGCTTTCGGCGGGGGAGGCGGGTTCTTTGACAACTGAATCGCAGGAAAGTCCCGGGGTTTGACGGGGCGCGTGCCTGGACGGCGCGGGCCCCGTCCTTTTTCTTCTCCCGGGGGCCCCTGGCGTGGCTTTTTGGTGTACCTTCAGAGGTCACTTCAGGAGGGTGCGGTATGGCTGAAGACGGCAAGCGCGACGATTCCCCGCCTAGCGGGCTCTCCCGCCGCCAATTCCTGCGCGGCGGTGCCGCCGCCGGAGCGCTCGGCACCGCCGGGATGCTGGTCGGCGAGATCGCGGAGGCGGCGAAGAAGAAGCCCCATCCGCCCGCGGTCCCCGAGGGGATGGAGGTGTTCGGGCCGGGGCCCGTCCCCATCCGGCTGCGGATCAACGACAAGGGGTACGACCTCAAGGTCGAGCCGCGCGCCACCCTGCTCGACGTCCTGCGCGAGGAGCTCGAGCTCACCGGCGCCAAACGGGTCTGCGACCGCGGCACCTGCGGCGCCTGCACCGTCCTCCTCAACGGCAAGGCCGTCTATTCGTGCAGCCTCCTGGCGATCGACGTCCAGCGCCAGCCGATCCAGACGATCGAGGGGCTCGCGCGGCCCGGACGGCTCCATCCGCTGTCCGCCGCCTTCGTCGAGCACGACGCCCAGCAGTGCGGCTTCTGCACGCCCGGGTTCGTGATGGCCGCCAAGGCCCTGCTCGACCATACGCCCTCGCCCACGCTCAAGGACGTCCATCACGGGCTCTCTGGCAACTTCTGCCGCTGCGGCACCTACGCCGGCATGCGCCAGGCCGTGCTCGACGCCGCGGGCCATATGGAGGACGACGCTGTCCCGATCGCCGTCGGGGACGGGACGGAGCCGAAGGGAGGGAAGGCCGATGGCTGATCCGGTGGATACCAAGGCTCCTGACGCCAAGGTCCCGGGCTGGCCCGAGGCCAAGGACCGCCGGCTGATCGGCCAGCGGCTCTCCCGCCTGGACGGCCCCGCCAAGGCGAGCGGCCGCGCCAAGTACACCTACGACCTCAAGCCCGAGAAGATGCTCTGGGGGAAGATGTTGCGCTGCCCCCACGCCCACGCCCGCATCAAGTCGCTCGACGTCGCCCCCGCCCAGGCCCTGCCCGGCGTCAAGGCGGCGATGGCCATCCAGGAGCCCGGCGCCGAGATCCAGTGGGCCTTCGACGAGGTCGCCGCCGTGGCCGCCGTCTCGGAGGCGGTGGCCGAGGAGGCCCTGAAGGCGATCAAGGTCGAGTACGAGGTGCTGCCGCACTTCGTCACCGAGGAGAAGCTCGACGCCGCGCCCAAGGTCAATCCCGGCCAGGAGGAGACCGAGGGGGACCCCGCCGCCGCCCTGGCCGCCGCCGAGGTGCGCATCCAGGGGAGCTACTTCATGCCGGTGGTGGCCCACAACTGTATGGAAGCCCACGGCCAGATCTGCCACTGGACCGAGCCCGACCATCTCACCGCCTGGTGCTCGACGCAGGCCGTCTCGGGCGTGGCCTCGCAGCTCGCTGAAGGGCTCGGCATCCCCGCCGCCAACGTGCGGGTGATCGCGGATTACGTGGGCGGCGGCTTCGGCAGCAAGTTCAGCGCCGACCGCTGGGGGATCGTCTGCGCCAAGCTGGCGAAGACGGCCGGCGCGCCGGTCAAGATGATGCTCGACCGCCACGCCGAGCTGACCGTGGCCGGCGACCGACCCTCGGCCTTCGCCGAGATCGAGGTGGGAGCGAAGAAGGACGGCACGTTGACCGCCTGGACGTCGAAGTCCTGGGGCTCGGGCGGCCCGGGCGGCGCTGGGAGCCCGCCGCTGCCGTATGTCTTCCAGATCCCCAACCGGAAGCACCGGCACTCGTCGGTGCCCACGAACAAGGCGAGCTCGCGCGCCTGGCGGGCGCCGAACCATCCGCAAGGGTGCTATCTCACCATGAGCGCGCTGGAGGACCTCGCCGCCGCGCTGGTGATGAACCCGCTCGACGTGGTGCTCCAGAACCTCCCGCTCACCGGTCGGCTGGAGAAGACCTACCGCGAGGAGTTGGAGATCGCCGACCAGCTCATGGGCTGGCGCCAGCGCTGGCATCCGCGCGGCGATGCGACCAAGGGGCCGATCAAGCGCGGGCTGGGGATGTCGCTCCACACCTGGGGCGGGCGCGGCCATCGCAGCAACTGCGAGGTGACGATCCATCCGGATGCCACCGCCGAGGCCAAGATCTCGTCGCAGGACATCGGCACCGGCACCCGCACCGTGATCGCTGTCGTGCTTGCCGACTCGCTCGGCCTGCCGCTCGACGCCGTGCAGGTGCGCATCGGCGACAGCCGCTATCCGGCCTCGGGCGGCTCGGGGGGCAGCACCACGGTGGGGGGCGTCTCCTCGGCCACCCGCCGGGCGGCGCTGGCGGCGCTCGATCAGGTCTTTTCCAAAGCCGCGCCGGAGCTGAAGGTCAAACCCGAGGAGCTGGAGGCGGTCGAGGGGAAGATCCGCGTCAAGGCCACGCCCGACCGCTCGATGACCTGGCGCCAGGCCATGGCGCTGTTCGGCCGTACGCCGATCACCGCCACCGGCGCCAATCCCGGGCCCGGAGAGCTGACCAGCAGCGGTGTGGGGGGCGTGCAGATGGCCGACGTGACGGTGGACGTCGAGACCGGGATCGTCAAGATCCAGAAGATGGTGGCGGTGCAGGATTGCGGTCTGATCGTCGATCTCAAGACCACCGAGAGCCAGGTCTACGGCAGTCTGATCATGGGGATCTCGACCGCTCTGGCCGAGGAAAAAGTGACCGATCCGGTGACCGGGATCACCCTGAACCACGACTTCGAGACCTACAAGATGGCCGGCATCGGCGACGCCGGAGAGCTGGTGGTGCGGATGATGACTGGCCCCGGCTACGACGAGCGCGGGGTGATCGGCGTCGGCGAGCCGCCCATGGTCTCGCCGCTGGCCGCGATCGCCAACGCGGTGGCCAACGCCATCGGCGTCCGCGTCCCCTGGGTGCCGCTGCACCCCCGGCGGGTGCTCGACGCCCTGGCGACGAAAGGAGGGGTGGCCTGATGCACGCGATCGAATATGCGAGCCCCAACACGCGCGAGCAGGCGGTCAAGCTCCTGGGGACCGATCCGGCCCTGGCTGCGCCCCTCGCCGGCGGCAGCGATCTGCTGGCCCTGATGAAGGACGGCGTCGAGACCCCGAAGCGGCTGGTCAACCTCAAGGGGATCGCGGGCCTGACGGGTGTCCGCGCCGAGAGCGGGGGCCTGCGCCTGGGTGCGCTGACCGTGCTGGACGACTTGGCGGCCGACGCCGCGCTGGGCTTCGAGTATCCGGCGGTCACCGCCGCGGCCGGCCGGCTCGCCGGGCCGCAGATCCGCAACGTCGCCACCCTCGGCGGCAACCTCCTCCAGCGGCCCCGCTGCTGGTACTACCGCAACGGCTTCGGCCTGCTCGCCCTGCGCGACGGCAAGTCGATGGTGGTGGAGGGGGACTACCGCTACCACGCCATCCTCGGCAACGAGGGGCCGGCGTATTTCGTCAGCCCCTCGACGCTGGCGCCGGTGCTGGTGGCCGTGGGGGCGCAGGTGGTGCTCTTCGGTCCCCAGGGAGAGCGGCGGCTCGAGCTGGAGAAGCTCTACCGCATCCCCAAGCAGTCCGGGGAGCGCGAGCACGACCTGCGGCCGGGGGAGATCCTGACCGAGGTGCTGCTTCCCCCCGCCGCCGGCCGCAAGGTCGCCACCTACGAGGTGCGCCAGCGCGAGACCCTCGACTGGTCGCTCGCCACTGCCTCGGTGGCCCTGGAGATGACCCCCGGCAACAAAGTCGGCCAGGCGCGGATCGTGCTCGGCCAGGTGGCCCCCATGCCCTGGATCGCCGTGGAAGCCGGCGAGCTGCTCAAGGGGAAGCGGCTCGACGTCGCCCTGGCCGCGAAAGCCGGGGAGGCCGCAGTCAAGAACGCCGTGGCGCTGGAGAAGAACCGCTACAAGATCCAGCTCACCAAGGTGGCGGTGAAGCGGGCGCTGATCGCCGCCGCCGGGATCATTGAAGACGAAGGATAGCGAGGAGGAGGGCTGACGCCATGGATCTCGCCCTGAACGGAGACCGCACCGGACCCCGCGCCTGCTGCGCGCGCCTGCGCTGGAAGGGGATGTTCGTGGACGTCGAGCCCGATCCGCTCGTCCCCAATCCACGCGACGGCTTCTGCTGGTGCAGCCTGACCATGACCTGTCTGGGGCCGGACGGCAAGGTGGCGGACGAGGGGCGGTGCAGCGGCGGGAGCGGTAGGATGTGCTTTGAGGAGGTGTAGCATGCACCGAACCCGAATCCTCATCACCCTGCTCCTCTCTCTCCTGGCCTCGGCCCCGCTCTGCTTCGCCGGGCCCTCGGTGAGCGGCGACTACCTCGAAGCCCGCACTTCGGACGTCTACACCGGCCCCTGCTTCGCCAACTCGGAGGTCAACCTCGCCGGCCGCGAGGCGGTGATGGCCTGGCGGGTGCGGGAGGGGGCCTGGAAGGGGGTGCCGGTGGCAGGGCTGTCGGTGGTGGCGGTGGTGCGGGCCGCGGCCACGCTGGGAGATCCCGAGCCGCTGACCCCGTCGCTCTCGCCGCACGCCGTGCTGCTGGTGGACGAGCGGGCCGATCCGGCGCAACGGGAGGCGCTCGTCGGCTTCGCCCGGGAGATGGCAGGCGATCTCCTCTCCAACGTGGTGGCGGTCGAGAGCGAGCCGATCCGGATCTCGGTCGAGGGCGGCGGAGCGGGGGAGCACGCAGCGCACCTGGGAGCTGGGGGCCTCTCCGGCGCGGCGACCCTCCAGGCAGGAGACGTGGTCGAACTGCGCACCCGTGGCCTCAACCACCGCGACCACGTCTGCGGCAACGAGGAGGTCTACTATCCGCCGCTCACTCCCACGGCTGCGGCCGTGCCGGCGGTGACCCTGGCCCACGCCTTCCACGGCTCGGAGTTGGGGAAGACGTGGAGCAGCCCGGGCAAGCGCAGCGCCTTCGTGGGTCGCTTCGAACGCTGAAGTCTCGCCTTTGAATCCCCTTTGCCCGTCCGGAGCGGATTTCTTCCGCTCCGGTGGGCACGCTTTGAGGGAAGAAGTGTCACTCTTCTCAATAGGTGGGCCGTACGCGTGGTCAATCGAGACTACGGGCGCCGGTCCGCCGAAGGAGAGGAGATCCCATGTTTCGTCTGATTCGCTCGATCCTTCTCGTTCTCGTCCTCGCCCTCCTGTTCGCTCCCACCGCCTTCGCCGGGACCGGCCCCACCCGCCCCGCCCCGCTTCCAGCAGATGGTGCATCGGCTGTCTGGAAGTGGGTGGTATCGCTCTTCATGCCTACCGTACCCGGAGTCAAGAACCCCGGGGCTGGGATCGTGACCAAGGAGGGGAGTCAGATGGACCCCAACGGCTCTCTGCATTTCGGCATTCTTTTGCCGGGTTCGACAACAGATGCCGGTAGCCAGATGGATCCAAACGGTTGAAGTAGCTTCTTTCTTTTACAGGCGTCGGCGAAGATCCCTCCGGCGCCCTCTTTTTCTCCTCATCTGACTGTCACGTTTCACCGGTCTGCGGCAACTAGTCCTTTAGAGGGGGTACTCGGCCCATATGCCGAGTACTTGAAAGGAGGGGCTTTGAAGATCCATCCGAACAACTTCGCGCTGGAGGAGCTGTTGCTTTCGCTTTCGCAGGAACGCCTCAGCGTGGTGGACCATCTCGTCCAATGTGCCACCTGCCGTCGCCGTTTCTCAGGACTCCTCAGGAGCAGTTCGGGCCCCCTGGCCAGGAAGCTCGCAGATGTCCTGCTTTGGCCAGGCAAGTCGCAGGACTATGGACCGATCATTGATGAGAAGGAGAAGGACTTTCGGAGCCGCAGGCAACTCCTGGCCCGAGAGCGGGCGGAGGCCCCCGGTCTCTTCGTCCAGTTGATGAATGTTCCTCAGGCGCAGCGGGAATTGATGCTGAGAAATTCGGCGAGCTTTCATACCTGGGGAGTTTTCGAGTTGCTTCTGGAGAGGTCGTTTGAAGTCGGCATCAATGCTCCGAGCTTTGCGGAGGAATTGGGACGCCTGGCGCTGAGCCTCTCGGAGCACCTGGACGCGCAAATCTACGGTGCCTCCTTGATCGAAGACCTGCGAGCTCGCGCCTGGGCTTTCATCGGTAACGCGCTGCGCCTTCGATCGGATCTCCAGGGAGCAGAGGAAGCGTTTGACCGCGCCTTTGTCCATCTCCGCAGCGGGACTGAAGATCCGCTGGAGCGCGCCGTGGTCCTCGACCTCGAGGCCTCTTTACGCCGTGACCAGCGCCGGTTCGATGAGGCCAAGCGACTGTTGAAGCGCGCAATATCGATTTTCATTCAGGTGGATCAACGGCATCGAGCGGGTAAATCCCTGGTCAATCTTTCGACCGTTCATCACTATGCTGATGACCCGGAAGGCGCCATTCCTCTGCTCTTTCGAGCGATTGAGCTGATTGATCCCGAGCAGGAACCGCGCCTGCTGCTCTGTGCCCGCCATAATCTGATCGATGACCTGGCCGAGGCCGGCCGCTACCTCGAGGCGCAGGGGCTCTATCGCGATTCCCGACCCTTGTACCGGAGTTTTCCTGATGCCTGGACCCAGAACCGCCGGCATTGGGTGAGAGGGAAAATCGCCCGCGGGCTTGGGCAGATGGGGCATGCGGAGTCGCTGTTCCTCGCGGCTCGCGACGGCTTCATTGCGGAGGGAATTCCCTACGACACGGCACTGGTCTCGCTGGAGCTTGCAACTCTGTACGCCGAGCAGGGGCGGACGGCCGACCTCAAGCGGCTGGCGGAGGAGATGGTGCCGATCTTCTCTTCGCTGAACATTCACCGCGAAGCGCTGGCGGCGCTCGCCTATCTGCAACAGGCCGCCGAGGCGGAACGGGCCAGCCTGGAGCTGGTCTCCGGCGTGGCCGCGTACCTGCGGCGGGCTCAGCATGACCCGGCGTTGCGGTTTCAGGGGGTGGGGGAGTGAAAGAGCTGAACCAAGGACATCAAGGACTGCAAGGACCACAAGGACGGTGAAACTCCCGGCACCGGCAGTTTTTGTCCTTGATGTCCCTGCAGTCCTTGCAGTCCCTGATGTCCTTGTCTGAAGTTGTAGGGCACGGACGCTCCGAGTTCTGATAAAACTGACCCCTCTGGCTGCTCAATCTCCAACCTGGAGGGGTCGATGCTCCGAGTCCGTATCCGTTTCGCCGCCGCCGTTCTCTTCCTCCTGTCCTGCCTCCCTCTGGCCGCGCAGACGCCGGCGGTCACTCTCGAAGGGCTGCTGAGCGCGCCGTTTCCGGAGCAGCTCCTGGCCTCTCCCACCGGGGCCAAGCTCGCCTGGATCGTGGACGCGCAGGGGGCGCGCAACGTCTGGGTGGCCGAGCCGCCGGAGTATCGGGGGCGGCAGATCACCCACTATACGGGCGACGACGGCCAGACGATCGGCAGTCTCGAATGGACACCGGATGCGAAGAGCCTGGTCTACATCCGTGGTGGCAGCGCGAACGGGCGGGGGGAGTTCCCGAATCCGACCAGCAATCCGGCCGGGGTCGAACAGGCGATCTGGCGGGTGCCGCTCGACGGCGGCGAGCCGGTGCGGATGGGCCGGGGGAGCAGCCTGGCGGTCTCGCCGAAGGGGGACGGCGTCGCGTTCGTGGCGCAGGGGCACGTCTTCTGGGTTCCCTTCGAGGGTAAAGGGGAGCCGGTCCAGTGGATCGCAACGCGGGGCGGCTGCCGGCAGATCCGGTTCTCGCCGGACGGCTCGAAGCTGGCCTTCGTGAGCCTGCGAGGCGACCATGACTTCGTGGGGGTCTACGACGTCGGGGCGAAGACGGTGCTCTGGCTCAGTCCCAGCGTGGACAGCGACACGAATCCAGCCTGGTCGCCGGACGGCTCGCGGGTGGCGTTCGTCCGCATCCCGACCTCCTCGAAGGTGACGCTGTTCTTCTCGAATCCGAGCGCCGAGCCGTGGTCGATCCTGGTGGCGGACGCCGCGACGGGGGCCACAAAGACGGTCTGGCGCGCCGAGCCGGGGCCGGGGAGCGCCTTTGCGGAAGGGATCGTGGCGGCGAATCAGCTCCTCTGGACCGCGGGGGACCGCCTCGTCTTCCCCTGGGAGCGGGACGGCTGGATGCATCTCTACTCGATCCCGGCCACGGGTGGCACGGCGACGCTGCTCACGCCAGGGGAGCTCGAGGTCGAGACCGTCAATCTGAGCCCGGATCGCCGGCAGGTGCTCTTCAGCTCGAATCAGGACGACATCGACCGCCGCCATCTCTGGAAGGTGGACGCGGCGGGGGGGCGACCGATTGCGTTGACGAAGGGACAGGGGATCGAGTGGCTGCCGGTAATGACGAGCGACGGCAAGGCCCTGGCCTATCTGAGCTCGGGAGCGCGCAAGCCGGCCCGGCCGGTGATCGAGATCGGCGGCGGGGCGGCGCGGGATCTGGCGCCGGGCACGATTCCGGCCGGGTTTCCCGAAAGCGCGCTGGTCGAGCCCGAGGCGGTGATCTTCAGCGCCTCGGACGGCCTGCGCATCCACGGTCAGCTTTTTCTTCCTCCGGGGGCCAGGCAAGGGGAGAGGCATCCGGCCGTGCTGTTCTTTCACGGTGGCTCGCACCGGCAGATGCTGCTCGGCTGGCACTACATCGAGTACTACAACCACGCCTACGCCATGAACCAGTACCTGGCGAGCCGGGGATACGTGGTGCTCTCGGTGAACTACCGGTCGGGGATCGGCTACGGGCTGAATTTCCGCGAGGCGCCGACGCAAGGGGCGGGCGGGGCGAGCGAGTTCAACGACGTGCTGGGGGCAGGACTCTATCTGCGCAGTCGGGCGGACGTCGATCCGGAGCGGATCGGCCTCTGGGGCGGATCGTACGGCGGATACCTGACGGCGCTGGGCCTCGCCCGCGCCTCGAACCTGTTCGCCGCCGGAGTGGACCTCCACGGCGTGCACGACTGGAACGAAGGGATCCGGAACTTCATCCCGGACTATCACCCCACCCCCGAGCAGCAGCGGCTGGCCTGGGAGTCGTCGCCGTTCGCCTGGATCGACGGCTGGCGCTCGCCGGTGCTGGTGATCCATGGCGACGACGACCGCAACGTCTTCTTCAGCCAGACGGTGAAGCTGGTCGAGGCGCTGCGGGAGAGGAAAGTCGAGGTGGAGCAGCTCGTGCTGCCGGACGAGATCCACGGCTTCCTCCGTAACGCGAGCTGGCTGGCGGCGTATCATTCGGCAGCGGACTTCTTCGACCGGAAGCTGAAGCGTCCGCCGGCCCGCTAGCCCGAGAGGAGGAAAACCCTTGAAGAACGCGCCCCCAGGCCTCTATCCCATCCGCGGCGTGATGAGCGTCTGCCACCTCCTGGTGGAGGGGCGGGAGGCCTGGTTGATCGACACCGGTCTGGTGGGGGAGCCGGGGCTGATCCGCCGGCGGATGCGCCAGTTGGGGCTTGGGCCCGAGGCGATCCAGGGAATCCTCCTCACCCATGGGCACCTCGACCACGCGGGCAATCTCGCGGCGCTGAAGAGCTGGACGGGGGCGCGGGTCTACGGCCATCCGGTCGAGCAGCTCCACGTCGACGGCCGCTATCCCTACCAGGGGATCGCCCGCTGGTGCGGGCGGCTGGAGGCGGCGGGGCGGGCGATCCTCCGGTACCGTCCGGCGACGATCGACGAATTTTTCGGCGACGGCGACGAGCTGCCGTTCTGGGGCGGGCTGCGGGTGGTCCACCTTCCCGGGCACAGCGAGGGGCACTGCGGGTTCTACAGCGCGCGGCACGACCTGCTCTTCTCAGGGGACCTCTTCGCCAGCTACTTCTTCAAGGTCCATCTGCCGCCGCCGATCCTGAACAGCCGGCCCGAGCTCATCCCGGGCAGTCTGCGCAAGGCCCTGCGGCTCGATCCGCGGTGGATCCTCCCCAATCATTACGATGTCTGCGACGGAGCGCTGCACAAGCGCCGCTTCGTGGAACTCTGCCGGAAGCGCCTGAGCCGTCCGTTCGAGCTGCTCCCGCAGGGATAGGAACCATGGCCGGCGAGGAAACCCTGTTACTGCTCGCAGGGGCCGTCCTGGTGGTGGCCGGCATCATCGGCACGGTGCTGCCGGCGCTCCCGGGTACGCCGCTGGTCTTCCTGGGATTGCTGATCGCAGCCTGGGCCGAGAAGTTCCAGAAGGTGGGATGGTTCACACTGTCGATCCTCGCCGTGCTGACCCTCCTGAGCTTCGTCGTGGACTTCCTGGCGGCGCGCCTGGGGGCCAAACGGATGGGCGCGAGTTGGGCGGCGCTGTTCTGCGCCGCCGTGGGAGCGCTGGTGGGGCTCTTCTTCGGCCTCCCCGGCTTCATCCTCGGGCCGTTCGTGGGCGCCGTGGCGGGCGAGTATGCGGCCCGCCGCAACCTGCGTCAGGCCGGCCGGGTCGGGTTCGGAACCTGGCTCGGCATGCTCCTCGGCATCGCATGCAAGCTGACGCTGGTCTTCGCGATGGTGGGGATCTTCCTGACGGCGTACGTGCTGTGAGAGGCGACCAGCTCCGGCAGGTCCGGTTCGCCCGCGGCTGATCATATTCCGTTCATACCGCCTCCTTGTATGAACGGCAGTATTGCCTCATGGAAAGAAAGCTCATCTCCCGTCCCCTCTTCCTGAGTCTCTGTGCGGCCGGCATGCTCGCGACCCGTCTGGCCGCCTCTACGCCCCCCACCGCCGTGGGAGATTGTGACGACGCTTACTTCGGGATCAACCGAGCCTCCGATTTCTCACACGCTCTGCAGTGCTATCAGGCCGAGAAAAGATGGGATCTCCTGATCGTCATGTACTTGAACGGCGAAGGCACGCCAGTCGACGTCGGCAAGGCGGAGACCCTGCTCCAGGATTGGGCGCGGGAGGATCAGGTTCCGGGAGGCTCTCTGGAGGCCCGAGCCCTTCGCCTGGCGATCGAGGAGCGGAAACAACACCCAGGAATCCCCTATCCACGGATCGACTACTGCCGCGACATCGCACGAGACACCCTTACCGAGAATTTTTGCGGCTACGTCAACGACGAGATCGAGGAGATCCGACAGAAGACTCGAATCGCGGAGATCCGGCGGGAGCTGACTCCCGCCCAGGGGGCTCTCTTCAATCAGGTGATGAAGGCGTTTTCCCGCTTCGAAGACGCGGAGGGCAGACGCGCGTACCAGTTGTACGGAGGCACGATCCGCCAGATCGCGGCCATGGGGCAAGTGGCCTTCGTCCGCGCTCAACTCTCGGCCACGATCGAGGAGACCGTCGCACGGCGTGGGCTCCAGCCTGCGGACCAAGAGACCTATGACGCCGCCGATCGCGAGCTGAATCAGGTGTATCGCGACGATCTCCGCAGGGTCGTCGAGGACCTGATCGCCGGTTACAAGGAGGCGGCACGGGAGGCCCAGCGCCGCTGGATCCGGTATCGGGATCTCTACGTGGACCTGGCCCGCTCGTTGTACCCGGACCGGCGGCCCACGTTCGACCCCGCGTTGAGCCTGAAGACGGCGCTGACACGGAGCCGCATCAGCGAACTGCGCCACGATCCGCTGGGACGAGGCTCCGAGGAGTGAAGAGCATTAGTCCACCACCAGCGGCTCGATGCATCCCGCGACGTCGTTCGCCGGGCTGTTGACGGCGCGGCTGACGGGGAAGGCTTCGAAGCCTTCCGGAGCATGAGGGACGAGGAGCGGCAGGAGCTTCTCCGCGTCTTCCATCCTGGGATCGAGCCAGAGGTCGAAATTCTCTTTGTCCAGGATGACCGGCATGCGGTCGTGGAGAGGGCGCATCAGGTCGTTCGGGCTGGTGGTGAGGATGGTGAAGGTCTCGATCGTCTGGCCGCCGTGCTCCTGATCCTTCCAGGTGGACCAGAGGCCGGCGAAGGCGAAGGGCTTGCGGTCCTGGCGGCGGATCAGGTAGGGCTGCTTGGCCTTCCCCTCCTTCTTCCATTCGTAGAAGCCGTCCGTGGCCACCAGGCAGCGCTTCTTCTTGAAGCTGAAGCGGTAGGCGGGCTTCTCGGCCACGCCCTCGGCGCGGGCGTTGATCATCCGGTTGCCGATGCTCGCCTCCTTGGCCCAGTAGGGGATCAGCCCCCACTTCAGCAGATCGAGATGCCGCGGACCCCCAGGCTCGGTGACGCGCACCACCGCTGCCTCCTGCGTGGGCGCCAGGTTGTAGCGCGGCGGCAGGAAGGGGAGCTCCGGCAGATCGAAGACGAGGGCGAGGTCCTCGCCCGAGGAGGTCAGGGTGTAGCGTCCGCACATGATCGTTCGTTCTCCTCAGGCCGTGGCCGCCATCCGGGGAGGCGCGTCCGCGAGGCCCAGATAATCTTCCAACGTGAAACTGTCCACCTCGATGGCGTCCCGGCGGGCCGCGGCGGCCTCGCGCGCGAGATCCGCCTGGGCCGGCGCGAGGACCCCGGCCGCGACGGCGGCGTCGAGCAGAGACTCCGGGCGCCAGACGGAATCGTACCCGCGCGGCTCGCCGTCCGCACCCGCCTCGAGCGCCTCGCGTTCGGTGTCGGACATGCGGGGGAGGAGACCCCAGGAGTGGGCGAGGTGGAGGAGGGAGGACATGGGATCGATTTTATCCTGTCTGGGTGGACGCTATACTGCCTCCATGAGTCCTCAGGAGACCCTCGACCGCCTCTGCCAGGATCACGGGGTGCTCGCCCTGTACCTGTTCGGATCACGGGCCGACGACGGGCTGCGACTCATGAAGGGGGAAGAGGTATCGCGCGAGGGTTCGGATCTCGATGTGGGAGTCGTCTTCCGGGACTCCTCGATCGACTTCGACCGGCTGGCATCCCTGCAGGTAGGGTTCGAGGACGTCTTTGCGCCGCTGCGGATCGACCTGGTGCCGCTGAACCGGGTGGATGCGCTGTTCCAATTCGCCGCCATCGATGGGCACCGGGTCGTGGCGACGGACATCGATGCCACGGACGACTATGAGTTGCGCATCATGAATCGGGCTGCTGATCTCTTGCCGATCCAGCGGCAGATCGAAATTGAACGGTTCGGAGTGAGCACGACGTGACCCAGGGAAGAATCAATCTGAAAGTCGTGCATGATCGGTTGCAGCTGATCGAGACCTGCCTGGACGATCTCCGGTCTAGCTTCCCGCCCTCCTCGTTCGAAGAGTTTACGGCTGATCGCCGCAATGCCGCTGCTGCTGAGTCAATGCTGCGAAGAGCCATTCAGTCGATTTTCGATCTGGTAAGACATTTGGTGGCCAAGTCGTATGGCCGTGGGCTCCTCGAATACCGCGAGTTGGCGCGCCTGGCGAGAGAAAAGGGGCTCGTCCAGGAGCCCCGTTTAGCAGACGTTTTGGAGAAACTGGCTGGATATCGCAACCGGCTGACACATTTCTACGACGAAGTCACGGAAGAGGAGATTTACGACGTCCTTCGGAACCGGCTTGCGGATCTGGAGGGCATCGCGCGAGAGCTCCAGAAATCAGCGGTTCGTCTCAGCGGCGGATGACCCCCAGGATGGTACCCGGAATTGCTCCGCCGGGCGGTGGCTCCGGCGCCACCCCCAGCACTCCCAGACCGCCGGCCTCCGAGACCGCCGCCACCAGCGCAGGGTGCCTTGCCGAGTTATGACGGAGTTTCTCTGCTCTCAGCTCAGTTGACCGTGCACCTCGAAAAAAGTAGAGTAACTCGATCAGAAAGGAAACCTGCATCCATGAGCACTCGCCTGATTCGGCTCGAAGATGACACCCTCGTCGAGGTAGAAGCGTCACCGGACCAGGTCCAGCCGATCTCGGGCGGCCTCGCTCCCAAAGTGGCAGGCACGCTGGAGAACCTCGAACCGCTGCTGGTCAAGGTCTGCCGGCCGATCCGGTCCGCATGGAAAGAGATGAGCCGTGAGATGCAAATCGATTCGGTGGAGGTCGAGATCGGCTTCAGCTTCGAGGGGGAAGGGGATGTCTACGTGGTGAAAGCCAAGGCAGGGGCGAACCTCAAGGTCAAGCTCGTGTTGAAACCCTTTCCAGAAGCTCCATGACCAACACGAATCAATCGATCTTCGCGATCGAGAGCGCCGCCCCGTCCCCCAAAGGTTTCGGAACCGGATTCGTCGTCGCCAGGGAGGGGCGCGCGTCCTGGGTCGTGACGTGCTCCCATGTCGTTGAGCAGACGGGGGGCGTGGAGATGACCCGGATCGCCGGTCTGCCTGTCTCTTCCGACGCCGACGGCGGACCCCAAGGGGTGGACCTCCAGGTGCTGCGGGTCGACGGGTTGACCGATGCCGCTCCGCTGGACCTCGGAACGATTGCGAGGGGCGTGGCATGCCGGATCCCCGGCTTCCGGCGTGAAGCCGGCAGGCTTTTGTACCGTGAGCTACATGGAACTCTCACGAACGAGTCGGGGATCGTCGGTGAAAAAGGACTGCGGATCAAGGCTTGGGAGGTTGAGATCGCTGAAGGAAACGGCTTCCAGCCGGGTTACAGCGGCGCGCCGGTCCTGGACTCTGAGAGCGGTCGTGTTCTGGGGGTCGTCAGCTTGTCCCAACAGTCGGGACGAATGGGGATCTGCATTGCGATCGAGAACCTGGAGCAGATCTGGCCAGGTGTTCCGTCCTCTCAGGCCGCCAGCATCGCGGGTCCGGGCGAGCGGAGGACAGCGCTACGGATCACGCTGGATTCTTGGGAGGATCGCCTCGCGAGGTCACCGAAAAGGTTGGACGAGCTCATGGAGGGAAATCCTCTGACACCCAGGGACGAACCACTCCATACGCTCGTACAGGCAATTTCCGCGACACTCGAAGCAGACCTAGCCGTCGAGATCTACAGCCACCGCAGGGGGGTGTCACAGCCCCTGAAGAGCGCTGACGATTTCTTGATCATCCTGCTTGCGGAAATAGCAATGAAATCAGCAGGGCCTTTGAAATGGCTCATCAAGGAGACCATCCAGGAACTGCGGAAGGACCGTGCAAAGCCGGAAACGGTTATCTACAGGGTGTGGAGTTATATTTGTCGTACGTTCTGCTCACACCAGAGTCCGCTTCATTCACCGGAGGTCTTGAGCAGGATTGTATCGGCGGCCATCGAGCTGGCTGCGGGCCGGAACTACGATACGCTCTACAGATTCTTCTCTTTCCTCTACGGCCGCCTGGAGGGTGACTCCACCTCCATTCGCCGCGTCGCCCAGTTACTGGAAAAATATGACAAAAAGTTGGGCAATAACGCTTCCCCGGATTTCCTGGAGCGCCTGAAGCTGCTGATCGGGACCGGCATCGTCACCGCAACTCATGGCGTCGACGACATCCCGCCGTTCCGTCCGGATCTCGTGACCATTCCCGCCGGGCAGCTCTGTGACTACCAGTTCGAGGCGATGGTCGATCCGCTTCGGAACATTGACTATTCACAGATCCGTGGCGTAAGGACACGAGAACAGCGAGCCTTGCACCCTTACGTCTTCCGGGTAGTGTCCGAGGATGAGCGGACATTGTTCAATCTGCTCAGCTCGGAAGTCCAGGCGATCGTCCGATTGTGCAATCAGTTCGAAGGGGCGGAGGACCTCGTCTGGGATGTGCCGACCCTTTGTGAATGGCTCAGTCTGGCCGGGTGCGAGGGACAGCCATATCCATGGGGGACGGAGCCTCCTACGCCCGCCCACGCCAATCTATTCTATGGTGGGCCGAACAGGCTCCGCCCGGTCGGCACTCACCCGCTCGGCAACTCGATCCACGGCACACACGACTGCTGCGGAAACGTACACGAGATTATACGAATAGGGAACGCGCAAGAGGCTGAGTTCCCCAGCGGCTACCGTTTGGCAGGCAGCTGCTATCTGACCAGCAGCCAGTTGGGATCGTGTCATATCGTCCGCCCATTCCGAACCAGGCGCGAGGACAATCGCCACAATGTAGGACTCCGCCTCGTCCGCTTCGACAAGGGTGCCTTGGCCCAACGGGAAACGGCATTGAGCCGATTCCTGGCGAGCGATCACCCTGCGGCTGTGTCCAGCCGAAGGTCCTGAGCTACATATGCGGACCAGCGCTTCACGTAGAACAGTCCCCCACACAATCATCTCAAAGCGGGGAATCGGCATGTCCATGCGGAGGGTGTCGGCGGTGCTCGTGCTGTTCTTGGTCTGGGCCTCCTGCCGAAAGGTGGACCCGGTCGTGGGGAAGTGGTACTCCATGACCGGCAGGAGCTGGGTCGAGTATTTCGCCGACGGCGACGTCATCCTCTACGACGGCTCGAAGACCACGAGCGGCAAGTGGAAACGCCTGGAGGACGGACGGATCAAGGTCGACTCCGTGGCCCAGGGGAGCGAGACCGTCGAGGTGTTCACCGTGGCGATCGAGGGAGACCGGGCCGTCTTCAAGAGCTCCGGGGGGAAGTCCAAGCGATATCAACGGTCCAGCGGAACGGCCGCGGAGGAGGTGGAAGTCGCCGCCTCGTTGCGCGAGGAAGAGCCGGTCGAGGTCGATCCCGCCGTGGCCCGGGACCGGGAGGCGCAACGGCTGACCGTCGCGGACGTCCGGATGGTCGGCACGGCGATGTTCAGCTGGCTCACCGATCAGGTCGGAGCCGGAGCGGCGGGCCAGTCGCAGACCGAAAGGCCCGGGACCCGGGCGGACATCGGGAAGTACGTCCCGATCTCCTACGCTGAGCTGGAGCAGGTCCTGGTTCCTCAGTATGCGCGGTCCATCCCGGTGCGGGATGGATGGGGCCACCCCTACGAGTACTACCTGGACGTGGAGCACCCCTTGGCGCAACGGGTGCTGGGCGTCCGCAGCCCGGGCCGGGACGGTCTCTTCTCCGACACGAACTACCTCATCAAGGCTTTCGAGCCGGACGATTTCGACCAGGACATCGTCTGGACGGACGGGTTCTTCGTGCGCTGGCCGAAGAGGGACGCGGGCAACTAGCCGCGGAACGTGCTAGCCTCGCAGCTCTCGATCGCGATCGACCTGGAGGACTGACGATGGTGGGGGATCTGTGTATGGTGAACGAACGGCGGCTCGTGGCCATTATCTTCTGCGGCGCCACTCTCTTCGGAGCCATGGCGGCCCGAGGGGACATCTCGGGCTTCGTGCGGGTCGCCGGCAGCGGTACTCCGGGAACGCCGATCCAGGGCGCCCGGGTCCACGTCCGGGCCGACTCGTCGGTGGTGGCGGTCAGCGGCGCCGACGGCAGCTTCACCTTGGCGGTGAACCCCGCCGGCTCCGTCGAGCTGGCGGCCTCGATCCCCTACAGCCGGGCGGCGGCCACCAACTATCTGATCGGCGGGGCCACGGCGAGCAACGGCGATAGCGGGGTCGACATCCGGCTCGAGATCCTGCCCACGGCAAACAATCCGAATTACACGCCGGTCACGGCGGACAACTGCGGCAGCTGCCACACCTCGGTCTACCCGCTGTGGAGCGGCTCGAACCATGCGGACGCCGCGAAGAACGAGTGGGTGCTCGACCTGTTCTCCGGCACCGGAACGCCGGGCGGCAGCGCGGGTTACGTCTATCGGAACACGCACGACCCCGGCGAGACCGGCTTCTGCGCCACCTGCCACGCACCGATGGCGGATGTCTTCAATCCCGGCCATACGATGCTCGACGAGGTCACCGACAAAGCGGCGCTCCAGGGGGTGAGCTGCGTGACCTGCCATCAGATGGATTCGGTCGACGAGAACAACCTCGACGCCCTCCATTTCCTCGGCAAGTCCACCTACCGCTTTCCTGACGATCCGGCGTTCTCGACCGCTTTTTACGTCTGGGGACCGCTCGACGACGTCACCTTCAAGGGCATGAAGGTGTCGCATTCGACGCTCCACCGCACCTCGCTCCTCTGCGCGGCGTGCCACCAGTACAAGAATCCGGATACAGGAGCGCCGGGTCAGAACACCTATCGGGAATGGGAGGCTTCGTCCTTCGCGGTGCCCGGCCCTGGCCAGCGCACCTGCCAGAGCTGCCACATGCCGGACGCGACGGACGACGACCCCCTCTGCATCTTCGCCCCCACGCCTGCGGACCGGCCGGCCGACCAGCGCCGCCGGCACGTCTTCGTGGGCTCGACGCCCGACATGCTGCAGAACAACCTCTCGTTGACGGTCGGCGCCGAGGAGCTTCCGGGCGGCGTTCGGGTCAACGCTCAGGTCAACAACTTCGGGGCCGGTCACTCGTTCCCGACCGGCGTGTCGATCCGCAACGCGATCCTGCTGGTGAGCGCGAGCCTGAACGGCCAGCCGCTGGCGCAGATCGCCGGTCCCACGGTGCCGTTCTGGGCCAGCGACGACGTGCCGGGCAACCAGCCGGGCGATTACGCCGGTTTCCCCGGCAAGGGGTTCGCGAAGGTCCTCGAAGGGCGGATCAACGGGCAGGGCCCGACCGTGCGGCCGGTGCTGTTCATCGATGCCGAGGGGGTCTACTCGGACACGCTGATTCCCTCGGGCACCACCGACACGACCACGATCGAGTTCCAACTGCCCCCCGGAACCCCGCCGGGAGCCCACGTGACGATCGAGACGCGGCTCCTCTACCGCCGGACCTTCCGCGCCCTCCAGACGACGAAGGGGTGGACGCAGAGCGCCCACGGCGGGCCGATCGAGATCGAGGTGGCGCGCCAGGAGGTCGACCTGCCCCTCAGCGGGATCACCACCGTCGACGTCCCCGCGGTGTCGCCGGTGGGCCTGGGCGTGCTGGCCCTGGTGCTCGTCACCCTGGGCGCGTACCGGCTGCGGCGCCGGCGGGCGTGAGGGGATCGCGGGAGACCGGCGATGAACTGGCACCGTGTGCTCCTCGACGGTACGGTCCTTTCGGTCCTCGGCAGCCTCCTCATCCTCGGCTCTCTTCTCCAGAGCCCACGCCTCTGGCTGCAGGACTTCCCGCGGGACATCCGCGATGCCGTCCCGCCGAAGACCCCGCAGGAGAAGCGGGCGGCTCTGGCCTGGGGGATCCCGTACCTGCTCGCGCTCGTCGCCGTCCCGGCCGTGTCCTGTGTCCTGCTCCGGCGCGAATCTGCCGGAACCGCTTCGTTTGCCGCCCTGTTCCTGAATGCGTTCGGCGTCCTGTTCCTCTTTAATCTGGTCGACCTGATCGTCATCGACTGGTTGCTCGTCTGTGGGATGACGCCGCGCTTCGTGGTGATTCCCGGAACGGAAGGCGCCGCCGGCTACAAGGACTACCTTCACCACTTCCGGGGCTTCGTCATCGGGACGATCGCTTCGGCCCTCGTCGCCCTCCTGATCGCAGCCGCCGTTCGCTTCGTGTGACGGCCGGCGCGAGCTGGGCAGTAACGAATCCCCTCTTCTGGACGCCTGAGCGATCAGGAAAGAATTTCACGTGCGCAAATCCGCGCCGAATGAAAAGGAGATCGCCATGTCCAGCAAAGCTGCTATCGCCATGTTGTGCCTCTTCGTTCTCGGTCTGGCCGTGATGCCGGCCGAGGCCGGTCCGCCCCCGAAGAACGTGCTTTTCGGCTCGGCTCAACGTACCGATTCCACGACGTCCACGACCTTCGTCGAGTTGGTTCCAACGCCGGGTCAGGTGTTTACCACCACAGGCCAGTCCACATTCCTCGTCCAGTTCTTCGGTTCGGCGCGGCTGAGCGATGCGGGTAGAGCCATGGACATCCGCGCGGTGGTCGACGGTCAGCCGTTGAATCCCAATGGGATGCGATTCTCCGGCACCGGCTTCACGAGCATCTCCTACTCGGGTTTCCTCTCGAACATCGGACCCGGACAGCACAAGGTGACCCTGCAATGGCTGGTCACGGGGGGAACGGGTTTCATGTCGAACCGGACGTTCATCGTCTGGGTCTTCCCGCAGTAGGCGCGGGCAATCCGGCAAGTAGAGTTAAGAAGACGTGACCTCGTCGGCCGTCGTCGCCAGAGTAGCCTCCCACAACCACCGTTTCAGGCGGTCGATATCGGAACAACCCAGGATCTCGTCCCGTTGCGCGGGGTTAACAGTGATACCCCGCGCCTCCAGGACCTCGAGGATAGACTCGGCGATTCCCTGGGCTTTTGCCACCTCTTTCAGCTCCTGAATCGCCGGTTCGCCCTGGATCTCCAAAGCCTCGACTGCTGCTCTGCGGACCAACGCGGCATCGAGCAGCGCCTTCACTGGCAGGGGCGCTCCCAGGCATCGATCTGTGATCTGCGATCCTTCCTCCAGCAGGCTCCAGCGCTCGCTCTCGGCCGACCACTCGCAGACCCTCCGGCGTCCCTTGACCCAGACCCCGAAAATTCGCCGCACGCCGCTGCGATACATCTCTCGGGCCTTCTCCGTCGCATTCCGCTCGGCCTGTGTCGAGACCACCTCGAAGGCGATCTCCTCCAGATAGCGTCGGCCGGTCGCCGGATTGACTCCTTCCCTCCGCACGCAGGTGTCGCTGGCGAAGTCCGAATCCACCGCGAAGCGGGTGATCAGATCCGCCGAGACGACATACCCTGGCGCCATGTGGAACCGCAGGAGGGAGTCGAGGTCGACCTGCTTGTCCCCGTGGGGCGCCTCGGCCGGGAAGGCGATCACCCGGCGGCCCGCGATGATCTCGTCACGTGTGACCTCCGGCACGACCAGATGGTCATCGACCGCCGGGAACGAACCTGCCCCCAGTGCCTTGAGTCTCACTCCTGAGCGTTTTTCGCCCATTGACGACATGTTACCGGAGATCGGGGCATCGGCCGAGGGATCGGGAGGCAGGAACCAGTGCGGTACAATCTCTACCCATTGTGCTGAAAAAGTGGCTCCTCTCCGGCGCTCTGGTGCTCGCCCTGGTCCTCCTGGCCTTGTCGGCTTCGTGGTGGAAGCCTCGGCTGCTGGACCTGGCCGGGACCCAGTCGGCGTGGGTCAGTGGGTTGGTCAATCTGGTCCAGATCACGCTCTGGATCGTCGGCTTGGCGACGGCGGTATTCAACGTCTTGCGGGGGGCCCGCCAGACTGTGCCGCCAGCGCCCCCGAATCCACCCGCGATCCAGCACCTGGTCGCGGCCCCCGAGGCCGCAGCCTTCCTGCGCCAGTTCGGAGTGGGAGCGCCGCCGCCGGACCTGGAGGAGGCCGCCCGGATCTACCTCCAGGTCCTGGTGGATACCTACCGACATCTCGACCTCCGGGGCATGGGCATCTCGGACCGCGTCGCCCTCCAGTTGCCGCTGCTGGAGATGTACGTCCCCCTGAAGGCCCGCCTGCACACGCCGGAAGGTGAGACCTGGGCCCGCCAACTCCGCGTCGCAGGCCGGCTGCCGGCCGCAGAGGAGGGCGCGGACATGGGAGAGCGCCTGTCCGCGCCCGTGCCGGTGCTGGACCTCCTCCAGAAGCACGACGGCCTGGTCCTCCTGGGAGATCCCGGCGCGGGCAAGACCACCTTCCTCAAGGTCCTGGCTCTGGCCCTCGCCTCCGGTCAGGGAGAGACCCTGGGATTGGGCGGGAGGCTGCCCATCCTCGTCCCCCTGGCCGCCTACGCCAACGCGCTGGCCGACCGGGACGTCTCTCTCCTCGCTTTCATCGCGCGCTACTACGAGGAGGAACGGAAGATCCAGGTTCCTCTCGGAGCGCTGCTCGAGCGGGCCCTCCAGGAAGGGAGCGCTCTCCTCCTTCTCGATGGCCTCGATGAGGTGCGGGATGCAGGACGCCGGCACCTGGTGATCGACCGGGTGCGGGATTTCTACTCCCGGCATCGCAAGGCCGGCAAAGGCGGCAACCGCTTCGTCCTGACCAGCCGGATCGTGGGCTACCGCGAGGTGCGGCTGGCCGCGGAAGGGCTGGTGGAAGCCACCCTGGTGGACTTCGACGACGAGGAGATCGAAGACTTCCTCGGCAAGTGGACAGCCGCCCTCGAAAAAGCGGTGGGCGGCGCGACCGACGTGGCCCGGGACCAGGCCGAGAAGGAGCGCGAGGAGCTCCTGGCGGCGGTGCGCACCAACCCCGGCGTGCGGTCGCTGGCGGCAAATCCTTTGCTGCTCACCATTCTGGCGCTAATGAAGCGCAGCGGCATCGCGCTCCCGGACCGCCGGGTGGAGCTCTACAAGAACTACGTCGAGACGCTCCTCAAGCACTGGAACCTGGCCCGCAGCCTGGCGGGCCGGTCCGGTCGGGACGTGGACCTGGTGGAGACGATGAAGATCCTGGAGCCTCTCGCCCTCTGGATGCACGAGGTCTCGCCCGGCGTCGGCTTGGTCAAGGAGGGGGAGCTGCTGCGCAAGCTGGAAACCCTCTGCGCCGGCCGCGGGCACGCGGACGCGGCCCGCGCCGCCCAGGATTTCCTGAAGGACGTCCGGGACCATTCGTCGCTTCTCCTGAGCCGTGGCGCCCACCACTACGGCTTCATCCACCTGACCTTCCAGGAATACCTGGCGGCCGTGGCCCTGGCGCACAAGGCCCGGGAGGGGAGCAGCGCGCTGATTGAAGCCCTGGCACCGCACGTGGGCGAGGCCCCGTGGCATGAGGTGGTCCTCCTCACCCTCGGGCACCTGGCCATCATCGACCAGTGGGAACAGGCCGCGAGCGAAGTTGTCGAGGGCCTGCTCGACAAGGTACCGGATCCTCCGGGCGAGGCAGCGGTCTGGATGGGGGAGGCGGTGGCGGATGCCGGTTCCGGTGCCGTGACGGCGGCCTGCCGGAAGAAGGTGATCGACGCCCTCCTCGATACCCTGCGGGCCGCCGGCCGGGTCGAGCCCGCTCGCCGGGCCGCTGCCGGCCGAGTTTTGGCCGCGGTGGGGGATCCCCGGGCCGAGGTCCTGACCGTGGCGGACCTGGAGCTCCGCACCGTATCCGCCGGACCGTTCCGCATGGGGAGCGAGGAGGCCGACCCCGAGGGCTACGAGGACGAGAGGCCGGCCCACAACTGCGACCTGCCCTACGGATATCAGATCAGCCGGTATCCGGTGACCGTGGCCCAGTTCCGGGAGTACGTGAAGGCGACCGGAGAGCCGCCGGGAGATCCAGACAGCTTACGCGGCTCCGCAAATTCCCCCGTCGTCTGGGTGAACTGGTTCGAAGCCCTTTCCTTCTGCCGGTGGTTGGAAGACCACTGGCATCAAGAGGGTCGTCTGCCGAAAGGCTGGAGCGTGAGCCTGCCGTCCGAAGCCGAGTGGGAAAAGGCGGCGCGCGGGACCGATGGCAGGAGGTATCCGTGGGGAAACGACTTCGATCCGGACCGGGCCAACACCAGCGAAGCCAAGATCCAGGGTGTCAGTGCCGTCGGTTGTTTCCCTGAAGGAGCCAGCCCCTGGGGATGCGAGGAGATGAGTGGCAACGTATGGGAGTGGACGCGGAGCCTTTGGGGGAAGGACGTTGGTAATCCCGATCCCGCCTTCCGCTATCCATACGAGAGGCAGGACGGTCGGGAGGATCTCGAAGCACCTTCGCAACTCCTCCGGGTTGTGCGCGGTGGTTCGTGCGTCGATGACTCCGGGCTCGCCCGTTGTGCGTACCGCTACGGGCTCGCTCCGGGCGGCCGCAGCGTCGTCATCGGTTTCCGTGTCGTCGTGCTCCCATTCTCCTCTGGACTCTGATTTCTCTGGACTCTGAAACTCTGGACTGGGGGGAGTCCAGAGGGGGGCTTGCCCCCTGGGGTTGAAACCCCAGGCTGGGGAATACCCGCCCCTCCAGGGCGGTCCTCTCGCAAAGATGTGTGACCGGCCCAACGGGCCGGGAGAGCCCAGCCCAGGGTTGAGGCCGAAGGCCGATACCCTGGGTAAGAAAACCGCCCATATCCATGCAGCCTGAAAGGCCGCGAGAGTCGCGGCGGCGAAGACGTTCGGGCCTACGTCCGCAACCAACGCGAGCATCACCGGGTCAAGTCTTTTCAAGAGGAGTTCCGTGCGTTCCTCAAGGCGTATGAGGTCGAGTTTGATGAACGCTACGTATGGGATTGAGCCCCGGCCCGATGGTCTCGCGACCTTTCAGGCCGCATGGATATGGACGGCTTTTTCCCAGGGCATCGGCCTTCGGCCTCAGCCCTGGGCTGGGCTCTCCCGGCCCGTTGGGCCGGGCTATGTTAGGTGCAATACCGTTCAGTTTGGCTGAAACCGCAGGGGGCGGGGCTTGCCCCCGCCCAGGAGGGGACGAGCCCTCCCCGATCTGCTCGACGATCCCTCCTGCTGGGGCTCCCCCACGATAAAATAAGGTTCCGGAAAGGAGGCCTGCATGGACCTGAAGCTGCTCGCAGATGCCCTGGTGATCGCGCTGGCGCCGGTGCTCCCTCACCTGGTGGCCGGCGGTGCGGAGGCGGTCAAGGCGGTGGGGCAGAAGCTGGGGGAAGAGGCGTTCGACCTTGGCCACAAGCTCTGGGCGAAGCTTCGCAAGCCCGTGGAGGAAAGCCCCCGCGCCCTCGGTGCTGCGGCGGAGGTGGCCGAGGCGCCGGACGACGACGATGCCCGGGCCGGGCTGCGCCGCCAGTTGGTGAAGATCCTGGAAGCCGATCCTGACCTGGCGGCCGAGCTGGCCAAGCTTCTGGACTCAGCCGGCCGGGGCCCCTCCTACCAGGCGGCCCTCCACGGCTCCGGCGCCATCGCCCAGGGGGCCGGCGCAGTGGCGGCGGGAGAAGGGGGCGTTGCAGTCGGAGGGAACGTGACGGGCGGCGTCTCGGCCGGCCGGAGCGGCTCAGGGGCTCGCGAGAAGGCCGATGACCGATCCTGACAGCGCGAGCGAGCTCGAGCGCCTCCGGGCCCAGGTGGCGGCGCTCGAAGCCCGACTGCAGGGCTCGGGTGCCATTGCCCAGTCCGGTGGAGTGGCGGCTGGAGCGGGCGGTACGGCCGTGGGGCGCGACAGCGTCACCTACTACGTCCAGCCCGGGCCGGGAGCGGACGCGCCGGCGTTGCGGTCCGCCTATTTGCACCGCCTGGTGAGCCAGACGGAGAAGCTGGCCCTCTCAGGGATTGATCCGGTCCTGGCGCACGACCGCGAGGCGTTGCTGCGGCTCGACGCCGTCTATACCGCCCTGCTCACCACGAGCACCGAGGAGGCGCGGTCCAGGCAGCGGCCTGAGGTGGCCTTGGAGGATCGGCCACGCCCCCTCTCGGCCCTGGCGCTGCTCGACCGTCACTCCCGCCTCGTCCTTCTGGGGGACCCGGGTAGCGGCAAGAGCACCTTCGTGAATTTCGTCGCCCTCTGCCTGGCCGGCGAGGCCCTTGGCCGGAAGGACGTCAATCTGAAGGTGTTGCGAGCGCCGCTGCCGGACGAAGAGGAGGAGGAGCGATACCTTCGCGCCGCTCGGGAGAAGAAGAGTGGGCCGAAGCCCCAGCCCTGGCGGCACAGGGCGCTCCTGCCGGTGCGGATCGTACTGCGGGATTTCGCCGCTACAGGGCTGCCGGAGCCAGGCGAGAAGGCCACCGCGCAGCACCTCTGGGCCTTCCTCGAAAGCGATCTGCAGGCGTGCGGTCTCCGCGAGTATCTGCCCCACCTGAAGGAGGAGCTGCTCACGAAGGGTGGCCTGGTGCTGTTCGACGGGCTCGACGAGGTGCCGGAGGCCGAGACGCGCCGCCGGCAGATCCTGCAGGCGGTGGAGGACTTCTGCCAGAGCCTCGGCAAGTGCCGGGTCCTGCTGACCAGCCGCACCTATGCCTATCGCCATCAGGAATGGAAGCTGCCGGATTTCGCGGAGGGCGAGCTGGCGCCGTTCAGCCGCGGCCAGATCCGCGGGTTCATCTCGCGCTGGTATGCCCAGATGGCCGCCCTCGGCCGACTGCCGGAGGAAGATGCCCAGGGTCGCGCCATGCTCCTCGAGCGTGCGGTCTTCACGGGCGATCGCCTGCTGGGGCTCGCCCGGCGGCCTCTGCTGCTGACCTTGATGGCGAGCCTCCATGCCTGGCGCGGGGGCAGCCTGCCGGAACGGCGGGAGGAGCTGTACGCCAACGCCGTCGACCTTCTCCTCGACGTCTGGGAGAAGCAGCGGTTGCGGTACGACGCCCGCGGCGAGCCGATCCTGCCGCAGCCGAGCCTGAGCGAGTTCCTGAACGTGGGACGGGACAAGGTCCGCACCGTGCTCGAAGAGCTGGCCTGCGAATGCCACGGCACCCAGACGGTTACGACCGGCACCGCCGACCTCGCCGAAAAGGAGCTGGTGGCGGGTCTGATGCAAGTGAGCCGGAATCCGGAGACGAGGCCCGGCCTGCTGGTCGAATTCCTGCGCGACCGGTCAGGCCTGCTGGAGCCGCGCGGAGTGGGGGTGTACACCTTCCCGCACCGCACGTTTCAGGAGTATTTGGCGGCCTGCCATCTCACGGGGGAGCGCTGGTGGCCGGACGAGGTGGCCAAGCTCGCCCGTAGCGATCCGGCGCGCTGGCGGGAGGTGGTCCTGCTCGCCGGGGCCAAGGCGGCGCGGGGGGCGGTGCCGAGCGTCTGGCAACTGGCCGAGGCCCTCTGCTGGCGGGAGCCGGACGCGCCGGACAGCGATCTGGCCGACGCCTGGGGGGCTCATCTCGCAGGTCAGGCCGTGGCGGAATCGGCGAGCCTCTCCCAGATCAGCCCTGCCAACCGGCCGAAGCTGGAGCGGCTGCAGTGCTGGCTGGTCCACCTTCTCGGCGACGGCCGGTTTCCCGCCGCTGAGCGGGCCCTGGCCGGCCGTACCCTGGCGAAGCTGGGCGATCCGCGCTTCGACCCCGACCGCTGGTTCCTGCCGCGCGATCCGCTTCTGGGTTTCCGCGAGGTCCCCGCCGGCCCGTTCTGGATGGGGAGCGCAGAGAACGAGGGCCATGAGGACGAGCGCCCTCGGCACGAGGTGGATCTGCCGGTTTTCTACATGGCGCGGTATCCAGTGACGGTGCAGCAGCTCGCCGCCTTCGTGGCGGACAGCGATCATGAGCTTCAAAGCCGTCGGGCTCTGGAGGGGTTTTCCAACCACCCGGCGGTCCTCGTCACCTGGTTCGAGGCCCTGGCCTATTGCCGCTGGTTGGGCGAGAAGCTGAAAGGCGAGGCGGCGGAGCGCCTGGCCCGGGGAGGAGAGCAGGCGGAGCCGCGGGAGCTCTGGGAGGGCCTCGCGAGCGGACGCCTGGTGGTCACCTTGCCATCTGAAGCCGAGTGGGAAAAGGCGGCGCGGGGAACCGATGGCAGGGCGTACCCCTGGGGTGATGGATTCGAGGAGGACCGGGCAAACGTTGCCGAGAGCGGCCTGGGAGAGGTCAGTGCGGTGGGCTGTTTCCCCGGGGGAGTCAGTCCTTGGGGGTGCGAGGAGATGAGCGGCAACGTCTGGGAGTGGACGAGGAGCATCAAGAAGGCGTATCCCTACGTGAGAGGGGACGGCCGAGAGGGTCCCGAAGCAACTTCGCAAGTCCTCCGGGTTGTGCGCGGTGGTTCGTGCGTCGATGTCACCAGGTTCGCCCGTTGTGCGTTCCGCAACTGGGTCGCTCCGGACAACCGCTTCGACCTCATCGGTTTCCGTGTCGTCGTGCTCCCATTCTCCTCTGATCTCTGATTTCTCTGATCTCTGAAACTCTGGACTGGGGGGAGTCCAGAGGGGGGCTTGCCCCCCTCTGGCGGGGCGTCGCCCCGCCCGGGGCGCGCCGTGGCACCGGGATTGTCCTCTCCATCCCGGAGACGCCCCGCGAGGCGTCTTCTACGTCCTGACACAGCCGGCGCTGCTTCGCACTACCGGTACGCTGGAAGAGCCGGCGGGGACGCCGGCGGT